>Ga0070727_10000036_pt1 | contig 252454 bp, 193 predicted proteins | sample tdAd472_FD_66722 | JGI IMG/M metagenome (GOLD analysis project Ga0070727, IMG submission 66722) | Marine sediment microbial communities from the Atlantic coast under amendment with organic carbon and nitrate - tdAd47.2 | ecosystem: Environmental > Aquatic > Marine > Coastal > Sediment... | reverse complement strand
TCGCGTCGCAGTTCATCCGAGGGGCGCGCCACCTCGGGCGCCTTGCCGTAGTCGGCGAGGCGCCCCCAGCTCTTGGCGCAGAGGATGCGCGCGCCGCGCAGGGAGGCCTCGCGATCGGCGGTCTCTTCGAGGGAGCCCCCCGCCGCCTCCGCGCGTTCGCGAGCCGCGCGCGTGACCTCCGGGCAGAGGTCGAAGCCCTCGGGCCGCAGCAGGGTCACTCGCATCCCCGAGTCCGCCGCGGCCAGGAGCTGGGAGTGCGGCGTCGCCACCGGCAGGGCCTTGGGGTGCCAGCTCCAGCTCAGCACGTACTTCTCCCCCTTCGGCTCCCCGAGCAGCTCGCGCAGGGTCGCCATGTCCGCGAGCCCCTGGCAGGGATGGGCCGCGTTCGACTCGAGGTTGATCACCGGCACGCTCGAGCGCGCCGCGAAGGCCCGCAGGAAGTCGTCGCGGCGAAGCTCCTCCCAGCTCGCCCCGGCCTCGCCCCCGCTCATCAGCTCCGCCTTGCGGATGCCGACCGCGTCGACGAGGCCCGCGAGCACCGGCGCCATCTCCCGCACGTGCTCCTGGCTCGCCCCATCCATCACGACGCCCTCGCGCGCCTCGACGCGCCAGGTGTCGGTACCGGCGGTCATGCAGGAGGTGCTTCCGCCGAGGCGCGCCATGGCGCTCTCGCAGGAGACGCGCGTGCGCAGGGAGGGGTTGAAGAAGAGCAACCCGAGCACGCGCCCCGCGAGGTCCGGCGCCCCGCGCAGGCGGCCGGGCCCCTGGGCCTTGTAGTCGAGCGCCGTTGCCGCGAGGGCGCGCAGCTCGTCGGGGCTCCAGTCGAGGGTGGAGAGGAAGTGGCGCGCTTGCATGGGGGTCGTTTTAGCGTCACCGGCCGGGAATGCCGCGCTAGAAAGGTCGTCTCCACGTCGTCCTGGCCCGTGAACGCGGATCGTGCCCCCACCAGCCCATGCATCGCGCGCTCCTGCTCCTGACCGCCCTCGCCGCCCTGCCCCTGAGTCGGGCACAGGCCCAGCGAGCCCCGATCCCTGGCCTCCGCGAGGGCGTCCGCATCGAGCTCGACCTGGAGCTCCCCGCGGGCACCGACGCCAGCAATTACCGCTTCGACCTGCGAGGGCCCGCCGGCTCCCCGGGCGACTCGGTCAGCCCGCCGAGCCACGGCGCCCTGATCCCGGGTGAGCGCCTCTCGGTCCGCTGCCACTCACTCCTCCCGCCAAGCCCGGGCCAGCTCCTGTTCGTGGTCTCGATGCTCGACTCGCGCGCCTGGCGCGGCAGGATCCCCGAACGCCTCGACGGGCCCCTCGAGATGGAGGCCCTCGAGTGCGGCGCGCTGCGCGGGCTCGTGCGCGCGCCCAAGAGCAGCCGCAAGCTCCAAGACCGCTCGACCGTCCTGCTCTCCTTCGAGCGTCAGGGCCATCCTCGGGGACCGCGGGTCCTGCGCCACTACGCACCCGTCGGGAAGCCCTTCCGCATCCACTGGATCGAGGCGGGTCAGTGGAAGGTGAGGGTTGGGCCGCCCTACTTTGCCGAGGTCCACGGCAGCGTGAAGATCCTGCCCGGGAAGGAGTCGACCCTGAACATGACCCTCGGCCGCCCGCGCCCCTTGGGCGACCTACGCCTGCGCGTGATCGACGGACGCGGGGACGTCCCCGAGTGGAAGGGCTGGCACGAGGCCCCGGACGTCTGGGCCATGGTCCAGGGAGTCGACTGGAATCTCTCCCGCACCGTGAAGACGTCTTCGATGTGCGGCTTCGGGATCCACACCTGGTTCGAGCGCAAGCGCGTCGGCGGTCGCTGGGTCCTCGAGGCCGTCCTCGAGGACCTCCCCGTCGGTCCCTACCGCGTCACGCTGATGTCCGAGGATCGACGGGTCGCACCGGAGTCGCTCGAGGTGCGCCCAGGCGCCATCGCGACATTCCACCTGCTGAGGCCCTGAGCGGCGCTGCCGGGCAGCGGGTCCGGCCAGGGTCGCTGAGTCGACCGCCGCGCGGGGACGAGGGCCTTCCGAGGCCCCGCGGGAGCGCCACGGGGAGTCCACCGGCGGGACCGTCTCTCGAATCCGCGGAATCCTTGTCGGGGACTCGTGGCCTTTCCGGCGTGGGGAATCGAACCCCCGTTCCGGTCACACCCGGAGGATCCGATGAAGCACCTCATCCTGGCCTCGATCGCTCTCCACTCCCTGACCTCCCTCGCCGCCGCCCTGCCGCTGCATCCGCTCCAGGGCGGCCCGGCCCGGCCAGCCGCAGGCGGCAACCAGATGCGCGCGGCGGTCCCCAAGCCCGTGATCCCCGACTGCGCCGCGGTCGACCTGGTCCCCGCGCGGGTCCTGCTCACCTGGCCCGACGTGCCCACCGAAGACACCCTGGCCGCGCCTTCCGGAGGGACGACCCAGCTCCTGGTGCAGAACGTCGGCACGGAGGCGGTGACCTACGACCTCGAGGGCCTCTTCGTCGCGGACGGGCAGCGCCTCGACCTCAGTCTGGGCTCGGGATCCCTCGCGCCGGACTCGGCCACCACGGTGCCGGTCACCTTGTCGAGCTACGGCGTGAGCCTCTTCGACCTCGACTTCTCCGGCAGCCTCTTCGTCCAGACCGCCGTGCGGGACAGCTCGGGCGTCCTGCTCGAGCGCGCCTACTCCCCCGCCGTCTTCTTCCACCAAGACCCGACCGGCGCGGTCTTCCTCTACGGCCGCCAGGCGCGGCACGACCTCTTCTTCGCGGGGGACCTGAAGAACCGCTTCTTCTCCTCCACCCCGCCCGACACCGTCATGGGCGTCTTCGACGGCGGCGTCGGGGTGGGCTCGGACGCGGAGGACTACGGCCCCCCCGACGGCACGACGCCGGCGAACAACGGCCAGTGGGAGTTCTGCATGCGCTGGGTCTACGAGTCCGTCGACAGCGGCTTCGGCGAGGACCACTACCAGCAGGGCATGTACATGAAGGCCCGCGGCATGCGCGTCGTCGTCGACCACCCGAACTGGGCCTTCCCCGTGATCTTCCACGGCAGCCAGGACAACGGCTGCTTCACCTTCCCTTCGAACGAGAACACGGGCTTCGAGGTCACGATCTACGCCGAGGCGGTCCTGGGGTCGAAGAACGACGTCATCCTCCGGACCTTCGATTCCAAGGGACAGGCCAACGCCGACGACCTGCTGACCTGGCACCAGGTGGTCAACCCCGGCGGAGTCCCGCGCCGCATCTACCTTCAGAACGAGGTTTCGGACGAGTCGAGCCTGATGGCCTTCGGCAGCTTCGTCTTCCACTGGGTCGACTCGCACACCGAGCCAGGTCTCGAAGACGCGACCCTGAGGCTCATGACCGACAACCCCGCCTGCGAGGGCTCCTGCCAGCCGGAGAACGAGGTGCAGATGAGGCCGGGCGCCAGCAACCGTAAGTTCCTCGTCGGCCACGAGGTGGGCCACTGGATCCACCGCCGCTGGTCCGGCTCGCTCCTGCTCTACGAGAACACCTACGAAGGGGACGCGGGGGGCGCCTTCTGCGAGTTCGACGGCGTCGGGAACCACGCCATGCGCTCCCGGGAGTACGCGCTGGGCGCCTTCACCGAGGGCCTCGCCCACTTCATCTCCGCCCTGGCCTGGAACGACCACGGCGACACCGAGGGCTGGTTCAAGTACTACAAGGAGGTCGACGGCCTCGCCTACGAGGACCTGCAGGCCGACAACTGGCGGGTCGACCTCGAGGGCAACGGCAACGACCCCTCCGGCGGAGTCAGCGCCTGGATGGAGACCATGTGCGACGCCGAGGCGGGCTACTCGGTCGAGATGGACTGGCTGCGTTTCTACTGGGACTACCGCACGGTGAGCGCCGTCCTGACGCCGGTGCCGACGCACTACGAGATCCTGCGCCACGCCGGCTACGCGCGGATCGTGTACGGCTGGGGCAACTCCAACGTCTACCCCAACCTCCTGAACGCCATCGACGACGTGGCCCTGGGCCAGGTGCACGAGCAACGCTTCGAGACCTTCGCGGACATCAACGGGGTCGACTACTGAGCTCCTTGTGGATCGCCGCGCCGGTCCCTGCCTGGGGGCCGGCGCGGCTCAGAGTCGCGGCCGCGTCACGCCCTCCGGGGCGACGAGCTGAGTCCGCGGGGATTCGGTTCGTTCCGAAGCGTGTTGGGCGCGGGCTATGGATCCAGGGGGCGAGCCCTGGCGGGCCCGGAATCACCGGCGCTCATCGGGTACGGTGGCGTTCCTCCCGCGGCCAACACGGCTCGGCGAGGAGTTCGCTGAACGAACAGAATGGATGCGCATCAACTGACGCTCGCAGCCCAGCTCTCCTGGCTCGTGCTCTGCGGGATGATGATCGTCTCGCGGTTCTCCTTCCGGCAGGAGGGCGCGGAGGGCATGCGGCGCTTCCTCGACGCGTGGAAGCTCTCTCGCACGCACCGAATCTGGGGACTCGCCGCTGGTCTGTGGGGCGTCGTGCTCCTCGCGGGCGCCGCGCTTCACTGGGCATCCCTGACCGCGCTGGACTCGCTGGTGATCGGCTCCGTGGCCGCCGTGCTCTGCGCCGACGGCCTGCTCAACCTGCTTCCGTCCGGCTTCGCCAACTTCAAGGAGCGCATGCAGGACGCGTGGGTCAAGCGTCACGAGGGCGGCGAGCGCGCCTCCGATGAGCACCTCTTCGCCACCGTGAACCTGCTACTGGGGCTCGCCGCGACTGGTGTTGCCGTCGCGGTGTACCTCTATCGCCCACTCCCTCTCGGCTGGCTGGCCATGACAGCCGCGCTCGCGATCGTCCTCACCTTCGTGTTGATCGCTGCATGCAAGCACGAGGCGCGCAAGACCCGCCAGGACAGGCCTTGACTGGCCAGCCCGTCCCAGGTCGCCAATCACTCGCATCGACGTTAATCCGTCCCGACCTTGCCCATGGCTGACTCTCTACGTGAGACAATCACCGAGTTTCTAGACCTCGTCGAGCGGCCCCCTCAGACACAAGAGAACAACGAGCAGCTGTTGATCGTCCTGCTGGATCGTCTTGCGTTGGCATCCCACGGCTCAGCAGCCGGTGCGCCCTCAGAGCTCGAGGTCCCCGATCGGGACTACCAGGACGTGAGAGCCCGAGTCGAGCAGCGCTTCCCGAGCTATGGCCTGTATACAGCACCAAGTGTTGAGCCAGGAGCCGAGCCACTCACTGGCGATGCAATCGATGACATCACCGACATCGCGATCGACCTCTCCGAGGTTGCATGGCTGTGGGAGAATGCCGGGGAGGAAGCGGCTCGCTGGCAGTTCCTCTTCGGATTCAAGACACACTGGGGAGAGCACCTGAGGGAGCTTCAGTGGTATTGTCATGCCGCTCAGCGTACTGGCTAACAAGCGCTTGCAGCGTCCGGCGTCTAGCGCCACCCCTGATGCCGATCGCTGATCGGGACAAGGTAGAGTGAACGACCCTCTCCACAGTTGCATGACGAAGGCGATGATCGCCGAAGGCGACCGGACATCGCCTTCCGTCCACTGGGCCGTGTCCAGGCGGGGTACGCTCCGAGTGCTCTCGGACCGCCTGGAGTGCGGAGACTGGTCGATTCCGTACGACGAGATCCAGGACTCCGTCCTGCACTCCGGTGCGGGCCTCTTGTTTCCCGGCTACGTGCTTCGAGTCAGCACAGCGGACAAGAGCTATCAGTTCGGGCTGAATCCGGGACGATTCTGGAAGGGCACTCTGCCCTTTCCTGTCCACCGCGAAAGGCGCGATCACGGTCGAACCCTGGTCGTCTTCGCTGTCCGAGCGATTGCACTCGGGGCTGGCGCGTACTTACTCTGGTCATGGATGGGAGGATGAACCGCACAACACCTGCAGCAACTCCACACTGGCTGAACCATGCCACGTTCAAGGTGCGCATTGCAGCAGCTGGCCTTGGAGGACGGATTGGGGCGCGGCTGTTTCCTGACCGGAAGCAGCCTTGGTGAGGAAGAGTGAGTGGAACACCCCATCAAACGACCAGAGTTTCCAATCCGTGTCATCTGGTTCGAAGCTGGAGAAGTTGACTCGTTCGAGGACGAGCATGATCTCCTCGGCAGTCTCGAGATGTTCGACTCGGACAATCCGTCCAATCGGAGGGAGGCCCGCGTGGTCGACGCGCAGGACCGCGCGGTATGGCTCAGGGTCAACATCGTGAGCGGAGTTTGTGATGCTCGGCTCTTGCGTGATCACTGAGCGCAAGTGGCTAGCACGGAGCCCCCGGACTACGACAAGACTCGTCTGGCCTCGGCTCGTCGCCCATCCCCCTTCCAACGCGAAATGAATCGCCCGGCACCTGGCAAGGGCTCAGGGCCGCAACCGCGTCACGCCCTCGGGCGCGAAGACGAGCGGCAGGCGGCGCACCTCCTCGCCGTCACTCAATAGCAGCAGCTCCGCAGCGCCCTCGGGGGCGACGAGCAGGTCGCTCTGGCCCTCGTGCAGGGGCGCGGACTCGAGACGACGCTGGCGGCCGGGGGTCTCGAGGAGGAGCGGGAGGGGCTGGCCCTCGGCGTCGACGAGGGCGATGTGGTCGGCCTCACTGGGCTCGAGGAGCTCCACGACGATGCGCCGGCGGCGGGCGACGACGATCTCGAGCTCCTCCAGCTCGGCGTCGGCGTAGTCCGCGAGCGGTCGCTCCCTCGCACCCAGCTCGCGGCGCAGGACGTCCTCCCCCCAGACCTCGAGATGGACCGAATCCAGGCCGAGCCGCCCGAGGTCGAAGCGACCCTCGGCGTCCGTGCGCGTGGGAGTGCTCTGCACGGTTGTCGTGACGAGCACCTCGCCGCCCATCGAGACCGGGAAAGCGTTGCAGATGCCCGCGACCCGCGCGCCCTGCACCGGCCGCCCCGCGGCGTCGACGAGGCGACCGGCGACGCGCCGGCGCTCGACGGGACCGGGGAACTCCACGACGAGGTCGTCGCGCCCCGCCTCGACGGGCTCCGTGACGAGGCGCTCGAGGGTCCCCCGGCGCAGGAGCACGATGCGGTAGTCGCGGCTGTCGAGGCCGTCGAGCTCGAAGCGTCCGTCTCGGTCGCTCTTCACGCTCGTCCACTCGAGCCCCAACCCGCCACGATCGGCGGCCAGGTCCTCGAGCAACTCGTAGCGCAGCTCGCGCGAAACGAGGTCGTCGCGCAAGGGACCCGAGCGCCGCAAGTTGCCCTGGGTCTCGCTCGAGAAGGCGAAGAGGGTGGGATCGGCGAGGTAGACGTCGAGGCCGGCCACCGGCTCCCCCGCCACGTCGAGCGCGCGGCCGCGGATCGCGAGGGCCTCGGGCGCGAGGCGCAGCACCAGCTCGTCCGCACCGAGCTCGGCGCTGGCCGGGCCGAAGCCCTCGTGCCAGGCGTGCACGCGCTGGGGCGGCGTCGTGCCGACGAACACCAGGTCGCGCTCGAAGTGGAAGGCGCCGCCTTCATCGGCGCGCGTCGTGCGCCCGCCCAGGGAGACGCGCGCGCCGGGGAGCGGCACACCTGCCGGATCGAGCACGCGACCCGTCCAGGCCTCCGCGGAAGCGGCGGGGCGCGAGAGCTCGAGCACCAGCGCTTCCGTCGCTCCCTCAGGGCGCGGCGCGAGGTAGCGCTCGAAGCCCTCGGCGCGCACCTCGAGGCGCGCGCCCGGCACCTCGATCGCGACGCCGAGGTCGAAGGCCCCCGTCTCGTCCGTCGTCGTGAAGGGCAAGGCCAAGGTCGAGCTCGTCAGCTCCTCCCCCCGCGCTCCGAAGCCTCCCTCCGGCGGGAGCACCGCCACCTCGGCCTCCGCGACTCCGCGGCCGTCCTCGTCGACGACCCGGCCCGCCAGCGGGCTGCCCGGGGCGACGACGACGCGCGCCTCCGCGCCCGGCTCGCCCCACTTCACTTCGCCCGCGAAGAGGGTCACGAGGTCTTCGCGCAAGGCCTTCACGCGGCCGGCCCCGCGCGCCGAGCCGAATTCGAAAGCGCCCTCCCCGTCGCTCACGGCGATCGACGGTCCCGTCGCCTGCGACCGTCGCGAGCTCGACTCGAAGGCCAGCACGACGCCCGCGACGGGTCGTCCCGCGAGGTCCTGCACGCGCCCGCGCAACGGGTAGTCGGGGGGCGCCTCGGGCGCTGCAGCAATCGCCTCTCCGTCGGGCTGCACTTCCTCGCGCTCCTCCTCCGGCGCGCCACCGACCTCCTGGGCCGTCGCGGGTTCGTCGGCCTCGGGCATCGCCCGCGCCAATCCCTCGACCGGCACGGAGGCGGGCTCGGGCAGGACGTAGCGCGACCAGCCATCGCGCAGGCCCCACCCGAGCCCCAAGAGGACGAGCGCCCAGGCCGCCGCCTTGAGGACGAGGCCCGCGCCGAGGGTGGCGCCGCCCGTGTCCCGCAAGGCCGGCGCGACCAAAGGCGCGAGCCCCCGGAGCCAGCTCTCCCCGTCACCGCCCGCGGCGCGGTCGAGGCGTTCGCGCATCATCGCCAGCCCCCGCGCGAGGCGCGTCTTGACCGTCGAGACCGGCACCCCGAGGCGCTCCGCGATCGCGGTCGGCGGCAGCCCCTCGAAGTAGCGCAGGAGCAGGGCCTCGCGGTAGTGCTCGGGGAGCTCGGTCACGCTCTCCACGACGCGCCGGTGGGCGGAGACCTTGGCGTAGAGCTCGAGGGTGGAAGCCGTGGCCTCCTCCCGCGCGCTCGACTCCTCGCGCCAGCGGCGGCTGCCGTCCGTCCGCGCCCGCTCGCGCACGAGGTTGCGCAGCACCGACGCCAGCCAGGCGCGCATGGCCCGCACGCTCCCCGCGGGGCGCTCGAGGGCCGCCACCCAGGTCTCCTGGACGAGGTCCTCGGCCAGGTGGGGGTCGCGCACGAGCCGCCGGGCCAGGGCGCGCACCCAGGCCTGGTGCTCGAGCAAGTCCTCCATGGAGGCGGCTGTGGCTTGCGGCTTCACGGCTTCCTGGACGGGGCCGAGGCCCGGGAGGACTCGGCCGATTCCCTTCAATGTAGCCACCGCGGACTCCAGGGTTGCGGTTGCGAAAAATGGCCGGCCGCGCGAGTCCCCCGTCGGTCCCGCTCCGACCTCTCCGGCGTGGGCCGCACGCCGCTGGCCCCCGACCCGAGCGAACGGAGGTCCGATCTCATGCTACTCGCCCCCCTCGTCATCACCGCCAGCCTGGCCGCGCCGCTCCCCAGCGTCCCCGCCACGGCCGGCCTCGAATGGAACACCGGCCCCCTCACCAGCGCCCTCGGGCGCGCGGCGCAGGCGGAGAAGCCGGTGCTCGTCTACTTCTGGTCGAACCAGAGCGGGCAGTGCGCGCGCCTCTACCAGGAGACCCTGACCCAGCCCGCGGTCGAGGAGGCCCTGGGCGCCTTCGTGCCCTACAGCGCCGACACCGGCCAGGACGCGGGCTACGCCCTCGTCGAACGCTTCGGGGTGAAGAGCCTGCCGACGATGCTCGTGTTGACGCCGAGCGGCGAGGTCGACGACGCGATCCTCGGCTACATCGGCGTCGAGGGCCTCGTCGACGAATTGGCGCGCATCCAGCGCGGCGAGAAGACGGTCAGCGCCCTGCGCGAGGCGACGGCGGCGACGCCCGAGGACCTCGAGCTGGCCCTGACCTTCGCGATCAAGCTCAGCGACGTGGGCGACGTGGAGGGCTTCGAGGCCGAGCGCGCGCGCATCTACGGCGTCGACCCGAAGTACGCCCAGCTGCCCACGGCTCAGTTGCGTCTGTACGAGCTGCAGGAGGCCGCCGGCTCGAGCGAGGAGGAGCTGCTCGTTGCCGACCTCGAGCCCCTGCAGAAGTTCCTGAACCGCGACAAGCACGGAGAAGTGCTCTTCGCCGGCTGGTCCTGGGTGGCCGAGGTCAGCGCGATGCAGGAGAAGCCCGAGGCGACCCGCGCCGCCCAGGTGGCGATGTGGGAGCACGTCCCCGAGGCGAGCGTGGCCCGCACCGGCGACAAGATCGCCCGCGGCTTCTACGAGCAGCGCGAAGAGCTCAGCAAGAAGGAGCGCCGCTTCGCCCTCGAGGTGGCCGAGGCCGTGGTCGCGAGCGTCGAGAGCTGGAGTACGAGCGAGGGCTGCGGCGAGGGCTGCTACTGCGACGGCTGCACCGAGGGCTGCGTCGGCGAGGGCGAGATGCTCGCGAAGCGCGAGCTCTACGTCGCCCGGGCCCTCGACACCCTGGCCTGCGCCTACGCGATGAACGGCAAGCGCAAGGACGCCCTGGCCGCCATCGACCGCAGCCTCACGATCGACCCCGAGAACGAGCATCTCCAGGCTCGACGCGAGGAGCTCGCCCAGCGCGGGTGAGTCGGAACTCCTGGAAAACCCCTTGTCCTCACCTCGATCGGGTGTAGAACCGAAAGCGGACATGGATCGCAGCCCCTCGAACCCCTTCTTCACGGACCACTCCGGCACCGCCGCGCGCCCCCAGGCGACGCGATGGTGGTGGCGCACCCGGCCCTCCCGCGGCCCGGGCAGCGCGACCCCGTTCGAACGCTGACCCGATCCCACCGCGAGCTCAGGGCCTTCGAAGTTCACTTCGGAGGCCCTTTTTGTTGTCGTTCCCCATCTCCTGCCTCCCTCCCCGATCCCCGTGAGCCGACCCCTGGACCGATCCACCGCCGAGGACGCCGAGCGCCACCAGCTCGCCTGGGCGCGCTTCCCGGCCGACCTTTCCTCCCCCGTCGCGGCCTACCTGGCCCTGCGGGCCGCGGGCCGGCAAGTCTGCCTGCTCGAGTCGGTCGAGACCGCCGCGCGCCTGACGCGCTTCTCCTTCCTCGGCGTCGACCCCGTGGCGGGCTTCCGCGGTGGGCCCGAGGGCTGCGAGCTGCGCCTGGGCTCCGAGCGCGAGTCCCTCGCGGGTCCCAGCCACGTCGCCCTGCGCGAGGCGGCGCGCCGCTACCGCGTGCCGAAGCCGCCCGAGGGCCTGCCGCCCTTCATCGGCGGCTGGGTGGGCTTCTTCACTTACGAGTGGGCGACGACCCTCGAGCCGAGCATCCCGCGCGCGGAGGAGGACAGCTGGCAGCTGCCCGAGGCGACCTTCGACCTCTACCGTGAGGTGATCGCCTTCGACCACGCCGCCCAGGTGCTGCACGTCATCAGCGGTTGCCCGGGGGGCGCCCCGGACTTCGAGGCCGCGAGCGCGCGCATCGACGCCATCGCCGCCGAGCTCTTCGCGGGTGGCCGCGAGAGCGGCGCCTTCGAGCGCGGCGCCGACGAGCTGCGCTCGCGCATGGGGCGCGAGGCCTTCGAGGCCGGGGTGCGCGAGCTGCAATCGGCGATCTCGGAGGGTGAGATCTTCCAGGCCGTCCTCTCGCATCGCTTCAGCCAGCGCTTCCAGGGCGATCCCTTCACCCTCTACCGCGTGCTGCGGCTGACGAACCCCTCGCCGCACATGTTCTTCTTCGAAGCCGACGGCCTGACGCTGGTCGGTTCGTCCCCCGAGCGCCTGGTGCAGGTCACCGGCGGCCGAGTGCACACCGTACCGATCGCGGGCACCCGGCCGCGGGGCGCGACGCCCGACGAGGACGAGGCCCTCGGCGCCGAGCTCCTGGCCGACGCGAAGGAGCGCGCCGAGCACGACATGCTGGTCGACCTGGCGCGCAACGACCTCGGCCGCGTGGGCCGCATCGGCACGGTGGAGGTCAAGGAGTACGCCAGCCTCGAGCGCTTCAGCCGGGTCCAGCACCTGGTCAGCCGCGTCGAGGCCGAGCTCGCCTCCGGTCAGGACGCTCTCGACGCCCTCGCCGCCTGTTTCCCCGCCGGCACGGTCTCGGGGGCGCCGAAGATCCGCGCCATGCAGCTCTTGGCGGAGCTCGAGGGCGAGACGCGCGGCCCCTACGCCGGCTGCTTCGGCTACCTCGACGGCTCCGGCAACCTCGACATGGCGATCACGATCCGGACCCTGGCCGTGCGTGGCGACGAGGTGCACCTGCAGGTGGGCGCCGGCGTCGTCTTCGACTCGAACCCCGAGGCGGAGCACACCGAGACGCTGCACAAGGCCAAGGCCCTCTTCGACTCGATCCAGCTGGCGGACTCGGAGGCCTTCCGGCCGACCGCCTCCCCTGGCCGCCAGCCCTCCAACCAGGAGGTGGGACGATGATCCTGCTCCTCGACAACTACGACTCCTTCACCTTCAACCTCTACCAGCTCATCGCGGGCCTGGGCGCGGAGGTCACGGTGCTGCGCAACGACGCGCGGCCGGCGGCGGAGCTCGTCCACCTCGCGCCGCGGGCCGTCGTCCTCTCCCCCGGGCCTGGACGCCCCGCGGCCGCCGGGGAGATGCCCGAGCTCCTGCGCGTCCTGCCCGACTCGACACCGCTGCTCGGCGTCTGCCTCGGGCACCAGGCCCTCGTCGAGCGCTACGGCGGCCCCCTGGGCGTCGAGCCCGTGCCCACCCACGGCAAGAGCTCCCTCGTGCACCACGAGGGCAGCCGCTTGCTCGCGGATCTCCCGAATCCATTCCCCGCCGCGCGCTACCACAGCCTGCGCGCCGAGCGCGATCAGTTGCCGGAGGAGCTGCGGCTGACGGCCTGGACCGAAGAGGGCGTCGTGATGGCCGTCGAGCACCGGAGCCTCCCGCGCTTCGGCCTGCAGTTTCACCCCGAGTCGATCCTGACCCCCCTCGGCGAGCGCATCGTCGGGGCCTTCCTCTCCCTCGCGGGCGAGGCGGTGAGCTTGCGATGAAGGTGCGCGAGGCGCTTCACGAGGTCGTGCGCGGCCAGACCCTCGAAGCCGAGGCCATGCACGCGGTCGTCGGCGAGGTGCTGGCCGGGGAGTCGGACCCTGTCGCCTTCGGCGGACTGCTCGCGACCCTCGCCCTGCGCGGCGAGACGCGCGAGGAGATCCTCGGCGCGGCCCGCGCCATGCGCGCGGCCATGCGGCCCTTCGAGCACGACTCTCCCGACGCGATCGACACCTGCGGAACCGGCGGCTCGGGCCTCGACACCTTCAACGTCTCCACCGCCGGCGCCGTGGTCGCGGCCGCCGCCGGGGCGAAGGTGATCAAGCACGGCAACCGCAGCGCCTCATCGAAGTGCGGCAGCGCCGACCTGCTCGAGGAGCTGGGCATCCCCCTCGAGCTCTCGCCGGAGGCGGCCCGCGCCGTGCTCGAGGAGTGCGGCATCACCTTCCTCTTCGCGCCCGTCTACCACCCGGCCATGCGCCATGCGGGCCCGATTCGAAAGAGCCTCGGCCTGCGCACGATCTTCAACCTGCTCGGCCCCCTGTGCCATCCCGGCGGCGTGCGGCGCCAGCTGCTGGGAGTCAGCGACCCCTCGCGGGTCGAGGACCTGGCCGCGGTCCTGACCGAGCTCGGCGCCGAGCGGGCGCTCGTCGTGCACGGGGGCGGCGGCGCGGACGAGCTGACCCTGGCCGGGCAGAACCTGGTGCGCGCGGTGGGCGAGCTGCCCGCCGGCGGCTTCGACCCTGCCGACCTCGGGCTCGCCGTGACCCCCGTCGCGGCCAGCCGCGGGGGCGACGCGCGCCACAACGCGGCCACCTTCGCGGCCCTGCTCGACGGCGACGATCCGCCGGCGCGGGAGCTGGTGCTGCTCAACGCCGGCGCGGCCCTCGTCGTCGCGGGCCTCGCGCAGGACGCCCGCGAGGGCTACGAGCGCGCTCGCGAGGCCCTCGCGAGCGGGTCCGCGCGGGAGAAGCTCGCCGCCTGGCGCCGCGCCGCGTCGAAGCGAGCGGAGGCCGCGTCGTGAGGGTCGGCGAGCGCCTGCGGCCGATCCTCGAGGCGGTGACCGCCCGCTCGGCGGAGCGGCGAGCGCGCAAGAGCCTGGCCGACCTGCGCGCCGAGCTCGAGGTCGAGCCCGCCCGGCGCGCGGCCTTCGCCGACGCCCTCTCGGCTCCGGGCCTCGCCTTCATCGCCGAGTGCAAGCGGCGCGCGCCCTCCGCCGGGGAGCTCTCCCAAGAGGCTTCCCTCGACGAACGCATCACCGCCTACGAGCGCGGCGGCGCCGCGGCCCTCTCCATCCTGACCGAGGAGGATCACTTCCAGGGTTCCTTGGCCGACTTGCGCGCGGCCCCCGCGGTCGGCCTGCCCCGTCTACGCAAGGACTTCCTGCTCGACGAGGGCATGGTGCTCGAGGCCCAGCTCGCCGGCGCGAGCGCCGTGCTCCTGATCGCCGCCTGCCTCGAGCCCGCGCGCCTCGCCGAGCTGCGCGAGGTCGCGCGCGAGGCGGGTCTCGGCGTCTTGATCGAGGTCCACGACGCCGAGGAGCTCGAGCTCGCGGCGACCCACGCCCCCGAGGCCCTGGGGGTCAACGCCCGCGACCTGCGCAGCTTCGAGGTGGACCTCGGCGTGAGCCTCGACCTCCTGCCGCGCATGCCCGAGGGCGTGGCGCGCGTGGCGGAGAGCGGCCTCGCCACCCTGGCCGACCTCGAACGCGTGCGCGCCGCCGGCGCCGACGCGGCCCTCGTCGGCACGGCGCTGATGCGCAGCGCCGATCCCGAGGCCACCTTGCGCCAGTGGCGGGAGGCCCTCGGTGGTTGAGCTCCCCCGCCTGCCGCGCGTGAAGGTCTGCGGCCTGACCCGCGCCGAGGACGCCCTCGCGGCCCTCGATCTCGGCGCCGAGGCCCTGGGCTTCGTGTTCCACGAGGGCTCGCCGCGCGCCGCGGACCCCGGAGACGTCGCCGCCCTCTGGACGCTCCTGCCTGCGCGCGCCCTGGGCGTCGCGGTGGTCGTCGAGGCCGAGCCCCTCGGCGCCCGCGCGCTCCTCGAGCGCACTGGCCTCGCGGCCGTACAGCTCTGCGGAGACCAGGAGCCCGCGGACTGGCGCGACTTCGGCGCCCCCCTGCTGCGCCGCGTCGGCGTGGACGCGGGCGGCGCGGCGGAGCTCGAGCGCTGGCGCGGCGTGGCCAGCGGCTTCGTGCTCGATCACCCGGCCGCCGCGGGCGGCACGGGGCGCGAGGTCGATCTAGAGCTGGCCGCGCAGCTCGCGGGCGCGGGGCCCTGCCTCCTCGCCGGCGGCCTCGACGGCACTCGCGTGGCCGAGGCCGTGCGTCGCGTGCGTCCGGCGGGCGTCGACGCCTCCTCGCGCCTCGAGTGTGCGCCCGGCGTCAAGGACCCCGGCGCCCTCGAAGCCTTCGTCACGAGCGCCCTCGACACCTTCGCCGAGCTGGAGACATGAGCCCCTCCTCAGAACCGCAATCCGCGCAGCCCGCGCCGCGCTCGACCTTCCGCGGACCGACGCGCTTCGGTGACTTCGGCGGCGCCTTCGCCCCCGAGACCCTGATGGCGCCCCTGCTCCAGCTCGAGGAGGCCTGGCTCGCCGCGCGCGAGGACGAGGCCTTCACGGGCGAGCTCGCGCGCCTCCTGCGCGACTTCGCCGGACGCCCCACGCCCCTCTTCCACGCACGACGCCTGAGCGAGGAGCTCGGCCTCGAGCTCTGGCTCAAGCGCGAGGACCTCCTGCACACCGGCGCGCACAAGCTGAACAACAGCCTGGGCCAGGCGCTGCTCGCGCAGCGCATGGGCAAGACTCGCATCCTGGCCGAGACGGGCGCGGGCCAGCATGGCGTGGCGACGGCCACGTCCTGCGCGCTCCTGGGTCTGGAGTGCGTCGTCTACATGGGCGCCGTGGACGCGCGCCGCCAGCGGCCGAACGTCGCGCGTATGGAGCTGCTCGGTGCGCGCGTCGAGGTCGTCGAGGATGGGCAGGCGACCCTCAAGGACGCGATCAACGAGGCCCTGCGCGCCTGGGTCGGCGACCCCGAGGCGCACTACCTGCTCGGCAGCGCCCTCGGGCCGCACCCCTTTCCGACGATCGTCGCCGAGCTGCAGTCGGTCATCGGGCGCGAGGCCCGCGAGCAATGGCGCGAGCAGGCCGGCGGGCGCCCCGATGCCCTGGTCGCCTGCGTCGGCGGCGGCAGCAACGCGATCGGTCTGTTCCGCGGCTTCCAGGACGAGGTGGGCGTCGCGCTGATCGGCGTCGAGGCCGGCGGCGACGGCGTCGAGAGCGGCCGCCACGCCGCGCGCTTCGCCGGCGGGAGCCCCGGCGTCCTGCACGGCTGCTACACCTACCTCCTCCAGGACGAGCACGGCCAGATCCGACCGACCCACAGCGTCAGCGCGGGCCTCGACTACCCGGCGGTGGGCCCAGAGCACGCCGCCCTGCACGCGCTGCGGCGCGCCGAGTACGTCGCCTGCACGGACGACGCGGCCCTCGTGGGCTTCGAGCGCCTCGCCCGGCGCGAGGGCATCCTGGCCGCCCTCGAGTCGAGCCACGCGGTCGGCTGGGTGATCGAGAACGCGCGGCGCTTCCCCGGCGAGCGGCTGCTCGTCAACCTCTCCGGGCGCGGCGACAAGGACATGGACACGATCCTCGGCGCGCGGGAGGAGAGCTCATGAGTGCGGAGCGAAGGGAGGGGCGACTCGAGGCGCGACTCGCCGCCCTGCGCGCCGACGGCCGCGCGGGCATCGCGCCCTACGTGACCGCCGGGGACGGCGGCCTCGACACGACCCTCGCCGTGCTCGAAGCCCTCGAGCGGGGCGGCGCGACCTGCGTCGAGCTGGGCGTGCCCTTCAGCGACCCGATCGCGGACGGGTCGGTGCTGCAGGCGGCGGCCCAGCGCGCTCTCGCGGGCGGGACGCACCTCTCGGGGGTGCTCGAGGTGGTGCGCGAGCTGCGCGCGCGGGGCGGGGAGCTGCCCGTGGCCCTCTTCTCCTACGCCAACCCCCTCTTGCGACTGGGCTGGGAAGAGGCCGCGCGCGCCTCCGCCGCGGCCGGGGTCGACGCCTGGATGGTGCCCGACCTCGTGCCCGAGGAGGGCGAGGCGATGACGGCCGCCGCCCAGGAGCACGGCATCGCGCCGATCTTCTTCGTCGCGCCCACCAGCTCTCCCGGGCGCATCGAGCGCGCGGCCAACGCCAGCCGCGGCTTCCTCTACGCCATCGGGCGCGTCGGCGTCACCGGTCGCGAGACCACCCTCGACCAGGCGACCCTGGCCTTCCTCGATCGCGTGCGTGCGGCGACCGAGCTGCCGCTCGCCGTGGGCTTCGGCCTGCGCCGCGCCGAGCAGGTGGCCGCCGTCGCGCGCCACGCCGACCTCGCGATCGTCGGCAGCGCCTTCGTCCAACGACTCCACGAGGCCTTCGAGGCCGGCGACCGCGACGCGGCGGCCGCCGCCCGAGAGGCCGAGACCTACCTCGCCGAGCTCCGGCTCGGCCTCCAGACATGAAGACCGCCGAGCGTCACCACCTGAGCGTGCTCGACCGCACGATCCTCCGACTCCTGAACGAGCGCGCGCGCCTCGCGCAGTCCTGCGCGGAGGGCGAGCTCACGCCCCACGTCGAGGACCTCCTGCGGCGCAGCGAGGGCCCCTTCCCCGCGGGCGCCCTGCGCGAGGCCTTCGCCGCCGTCGAGCGCGGATGCCGTGAGGTGCAGTCGTGATCCTACGCCTGAAGCGCGGCGGCGCCGCGGGAGAGGTGCAGGCCCTGCGCAGCCGCATCGAGGGCGAGGGCCTGCGCGTCTTCCAGTCGCCGGAGGGTCGCCGGACGATCCTGGCGGTCGTCGACCCCGTGCCCGAGGCCCTGGCCGGCGACCTCGAGCGCGAGGCGGTGGTCGAGGAAGTCGCGCGGCCGCGCTCGATCTGGCGCCTGGTGGCCCGCGAGTTCCGCGACGAGCCCTCGCGCATCGACGTCGGCGGGGTGACGATCGGACCCGACACGGTGGTCGTGATCGCCGGCCCTTGCAGCGTCGAGGGCCGCGACCAGATCGTGGAGGTCGCCGAGCGCGTGGTGGAGTCGGGGGCTCACCTCCTGCGCGGCGGCGCCTTCAAGCCGCGCACGAGCCCCTACGCCTTCCAGGGCTTCGGGGTCGAGGGCCTGCGGCAGCTCAAGGACGCCGGCGAGCGTTTCGGGCTGCCCGTCGTGACCGAGATCATGGACGCCGCCGACGTGCCGGCCTTCGTCGAGCACGACATCGACTGCCTGCAGATCGGTGCGCGCAACATGCAGAACTTCCGCCTGCTCAAAGCGGTCGCCACGGCGCGCCGCCCCGTCCTGCTCAAGCGCGGTCTCTCGGCGACGGTCGAGGAGTGGCTCTCGGCCGCGGAGTACCTCGCCGCCGGCGGCTGCCACGAGGTCATCCTCTGCGAGCGCGGCATCCGCACCTTCGAGACGGCCACGCGCAACACTCTCGACCTGACGGTGCTGCCCCTGCTCGCGGAGTGGACGCACTTGCCGATCGTCGTCGACCCCTCGCACGCCGCGGGCATCGCGCGCCTCGTGCCGCCCCTCGCCCGGGCGGCGGTGGCGGCGGGCGCCGGCGGCGTGGCGGTCGAGGTGCATCCGCGCCCCCACGAGGCCCGCAGCGACGGCCCTCAAGCGCTCTTGCCCGGGGAACTGACCGCCCTCGTCGCCGACGCCCGCGTCCAGGCCGCGATCAGCGGGCGACGGCTCGCCTGACCGCAATACGGAGTCGCACACCTTGTTGCTGATCGACAGCAAGGGGGTACCGCACAAGTCAGGCTCGGACTCCTGCAGCGGCCCGAAACCGGACTTGTGCGGTACCCCCTTGCTGTCGATCAGCAACAAGGTGTGCGACTCCGTATTGCGAAGTGTGCGACTCCGTATTGCGATCAGAAGGTGTACTTGACCCCCACGGCGAGCACGTTCGAGCCGCCGTCCACGCCGTCGAAGAGGCCGAAGATGCCCGACCGGTGGTGGATGCGCAGCACGAGGTCCCAGTCCGGCTCGCTCGGCAGGCCGAAGGTCCACTCGAGCAGCAGGTAGTTGAGGAGCTGCGTCGCGCCCTCGTTGGTGTGGCTCTCGAGCTCGAGGTCGGGGATCTCCGAGGCCCAGGAGAGACCCTCTCCCAGGGCGAAGCTCGTGCGCACGGTCTCGTTCCAGGGGAACTCCCGCCAGCGCAGGATGAGCAGGGCGTTCAGCTCCCAGTGAGTCTGCTGTCCCCAGTGCTTCACGCCCTGCACCTCCCACTCCCAGCGACCGTGGTCGTCCCAGAAGGAATGGAAGACCTCGTCGTAGGCCACCGCGATGAGGTAGGAGTCCTCGAACTGGATCTTCTTCAGGGGCAGGATCTCCTCGGGGAGCGAGTTGTCCGAGTAGACCCCCACGTAGCTCGTCACGGCCCGCTGGCCGGGGCCCGCGCAGGAGGTGATCAACGCGAGGCCGAGGAGGGTGAGTCGAAGGGAGGCGGACATGCGGGCGCCGATACGGTACCCGCGCATCCGCCTCCGTCGAGGCTCCGAGTGGGCTCAGAGCCCGAACACCATGCGCAATCCGCGTGAGAGGGCGAATCCTCCGCTGGCACTCGAGTCACGCACCATCGTCTGCAGGACGTACTCGAATCCCGGAGACCCGCCCCCGGGGATGTGGATCATGCGGTGCATCCCTCCGGCCGGCAGAACGACGACGCGAGGTGAGGGTCGGCGGACCAGCAGCACGCCGCCTCCCGGAACCGGCTGGTAGTCCGAGCCCCGGCCCGCCCAGACGATCGCCACCGTGCTGTGACCGACGGGGTTCCCGAGGTCGATCGGGATCGTCGTTCCGAGCGCCGGAACGGCCCCCAGGGTCAGCTCGGGGACTCCCCCGGCGCCCGCGTGACCCGGGCCGAAGTTCTCCCAGCCGGCCGTGACCATCACGTCGACCTTCGCGAGGGCCGATTCGCTTCGCCCGTCGGCCGCAGCGACCGTGAAGGCGTCCGCACCCGCGAAGCCCGTGAACGGGTAGTAGGTCGCGGTCGATCCGATCAAGCTCACCGTGCCGTTCTCCGGCTGCGAGACGATGCGCAAGCTCGTCGGATCGCCGTCCGCGTCGTTCACGGCGAGGTCCACGGCCACCGACACTCCTGCCGGCGTCAAGACGCTTGCATCGGCGACGCTCGGAGGCTGGTTGGGACTGGATGAGCCGCTCGTCGGACCGTCGTGGCAGTCGTAGCAGCCGACCTGGTAGCCCCTCCAAAAGTGCTTGTCGCCGAAGTCCCCCGCGTCGAGGAAGCGCTCGCCCTGGGCACGGGAGAGCACTGTCCCGCGATAGTCCGCGCCGTGGCAGGTCGCGCAGGCCGAGGTGTCGTCGTCCTCGATCAGGTCGTGGTGATGCTCGATGAAGGCGTCGCCGATCGGGTGCATCCCGTGCGGGCCGTCGAGGGTCAACGTCGGCAGGCTCGCGTGGCAGGCGTTGCAATCGCTGACGGTGCCGACGTGCCCTTGCACCGCGAGGCTCTGGAGATTGTCGTTGGCGTGGGTCGAGGTGTAGATCGCGTGCGTCGATCCGTGGCAAGCCGAGCACTGCAGGCCCCCGTGGCCTCGAGAGAAGCGGTACAGGTCCAGGCCGACCGCCGGGGTGTCCGGATTGGTGGCGAAGAGGTCGCTCACAGCCTGACGCACTTCCCCCCCCGGCTCGAAGACGCTCGAGTAGCGGATCTCCCCGTTGTTGTGGGTCGCCGAGCCCGTGTGGCAGCTCTGGCAGTCGGGCTGCTCGAACCAACCCGCGCGTTGATCCGAGCCGACCGCCGCCATGCCTCCGTGACAGTCCTGGCACTGGATGGCGAGGGCCCCGCCGTCACCCACGGCGCTCCCCATCGCCCCGCGCAGGCAGCGGGTCTCCGAGCCGGGATGGCATCGGTAGCAGGCCGAGCGGTTGGCCGAGAGCCCGAGCTCCATGCCGCTGATCGGGTCGAAGGCCTCGGCGTGACCCGCGTGCACCGCCTGCGTCAGGGGCGAGATGTTCCCGAAGCCGGTGCCCGGGAGGGCGTTCGAGGCATGGCAGGACGCGCAGAGGATCGCTCGTCCGTCCTGGCTCACGGTGGCCTCGAGGCCGGCCGGGTTCAGGCCGAAGTGGGCCAGGGCCGCGGCGTAGTCGGGGTCGCCCGCGTGCTGCTCGTCGTGCAGCCGCAGGAGGTTGATGCGGTAGTCGCGTTCGTAGTCTTCCAGCTCTACCCAGCCCCCTTGGGGCTCCGCCTGGGGCCCGGCACCCGAGGCGTGGCAGGCGCGGCAGTCCATTTCGCTCGAGACGGGCAGGACGATGTCCGTCGTCGCCCTCAAGGTGCCCGAGGGGTCGCGCACCTCGAGGCGCATCAGTGGGTAGTTCTGGTGACGGGAAGCGTCGTCCGTGGGCGTGATCGGGATGCCCTCCGCGATGAAGGCGTCGAAGGACGCGTCGAAGTGCATCGCTTGCGGCGTGTTCGCCGGGCCCGGCATGTCGCTGCCGGCCAGGCCCTGATCGGGGGCGAGGGCGACGCCGTAGAGCTCCAGCGCCCGGTCCCAGAAGTCGGTCTTGCCGACTGAAGAGGAGTTGATGGAGCCACGCGGATCAGCGACCGCCCGATAGGTGACGGTCGTACCGTCCGGCAGGTCGACCAGCTCGCCGCTCGAGTCGACGACCTGGGCCCAGATCGTGTTGTAGGGCGGCAGGATGCTGAAGATCGAGTAGTCCGAGTCCATGCAGTGCATGCCCAGGTCGTTCCAGCCGACCAGGGTCCACTCGTTCCCGCCCTGGGGAGCCGCCGCGGAGAGGAGCGGGAGAGCGAGCAGGGCTCGGAGACGGGCTGCGGGCACGCGCGGGAGGCGGGGACTGGGCATGGGGGCTCCTGGGGTTGGGCCGGCCCGACTCAGGGGGAATCCGGGTCTCGGCAGCTCCCCTTGAGACCCAAAGCGGACCTCGAGGTTCCATGACGGCCCGTTCATCCGGGCTCCGGCCCGGCGAGAAAGCCCCACTGAGTGCCACGATCGGCGCAAACGGCCTGGGAAGGGGGCCCTCTTCCCGGCTGAATGGAGCTCGACTCGAACCCGAGCACCATGGACGAATTCCTGATCCTCCTTCTCGTCGCGGCCTGCGCCCTCTTGGTGATCGTCGCGCCCGTCTTGGCCATCGTGGCCCTGGTCAAGGCCCAAGGCCTCGAGCGGCGGTTGCGGCGCCTGGAGGCAACGCGTGAAGGCGCGACCTCCGCGTCGAGGCCCGCGCCCCCCGCGGTCCAACGGCCGCGAGTCGAGCCAGTCCGGCCTCCCGCGGCCGTCGCTCCGCCACCGACCCCGCCGGCCGAGTCGAAGCCGACGCCCAGCGCGCCGTCGCCCGCACCCGCACGACGGCCCGACCGCGTGCTCACGCCGCCCACCCTCGAGGCTCCCGCTCGTTCGCAGCCGCCCGAGACCGTCAGCTGGGAGAAGCGCCTCGGAGTCGTGGGCGCCGCCGTGGTCGGCGGCCTCTTGCTCGCGCTGGCGGGCATCCTCTTGTTCCAGCACGCCCTGCGCGAAGGCTGGGTCACGCCCCAGGCGCGGTTGGTGACCGGCAGTTTCGTCGGCCTCGGCTGCCTCGGGCTCGCCGAGCTCTTCCGCAAGCGCGACTTCCGCTTCGCCCCCGCCGCGACCGCCGGGGCGGGGCTCGTCGTGCTCTACGCGACGTCGTGGGCGGCGTCGCGCCTCTACGGCTTCGTGCCGATCGGCGTGGGACTGGGGGGCATGGCGCTGGTCACGGCCGCCGGCGTCGGGCTCGCCCTGCGCTTCGACTCCCTGCTCGTCGCGGTGCTGGGTCTCGCCGGTGGCTTCGCGACGCCGCTCTTGCTGTCGACGGGGACGGAGGAGCCCCTCGGGCTCTTCGGCTACCTCCTGCTCCTGGACCTGGGTCTCGTCGCCGCGGGTCGCCGGCGGGGTTGGAGGTCGCTCGGCACGCTCGGGGTGATCGGGACCTACGTCGTGCTCTTCGTGTGGTGGTCGGCCTCCGGCGGGGCGGAGCACGGGCTCACGCTCTTCGCCGCCCTGACGGCCGTCGGCGGCCTCTTCGCCATCGCCGGCGCGGGGCGCGACGAGGGCGCGAGCCTCGCGGGTGGAGCGGCCTCGTTGCTCCTGCCCTTCGCCTTCGCCCTGCAGTTCGCGGCGCAGGCCGACCTCGGCGAGCGGCTCTGGCCCCTGGCCATCTTCACCGGCCTGCTCGTCGCCGGCGCGGCGCTCCTCGACCGGCTGCGCGGCGTGCCGCTCCTGCCTTTCGCCGCGACCTGTGGGACCCTCGGCGTCTTCGGCGCCTGGATGCTCCAGGGCGGCGAACGTCCTGGACTCGCGTGGGACTACGCGGGCTCTTGCGCCGGAATGGTCGCGTTGCTCGTCGCGATTCGCTCCTTCCTGGGGGAGCGGGCGGGCCCGGGAGCCTGGCGTCCGGACGCCCTGATGCTCGGCGCGGTCGGTTTCGTCGTGCTCGCCTTCCCCGCGGCGATCCTCTCCCACGAGGGGGCGCCCTGGCCGCTCCTCTTCAGCGTCCTCGCCCCGGTCGCGGCCTTGCACGTCGCCACGTCGACGGGACGCAACCGGGTCGCGGCGGCCTGTCGCCTGCTCGGCCCCGTCAGCATCGCGGCGGCGGCCTTCGGCTACGCGCATGCGGGCGGAGCCGAGACGCGCGAAGCCGTCTGGGTGCTCCTCCTCGCGGGAGCGCTCCTCCTGCTCGGGCTCGCGCTGTGGACGAAGACGGAAGACGAGGAAGACGAGGCGGCAACGCGCTGGGCTTGGCGCGCGGCCGCCCTGCTCGCGGTCCTGCTCCTGCCCACGGTCGAGAGCGTCCTGCGCACCCGCGACCTTCAGCAGGCCGCGTGGTTGGCGCCGGGGATCCTGGCCGCCTGGAACGGCGCGCTGCTGTTCGCGGCCTCCTTCGCGCTGCGGGTCTCCGACAGGAGTCGCGCATCGGCCCTGCGCTGGTCGGGCGGCTTCGCGACGGCCCTCGTGGCCCTGAGCGTCGCGCGCTGGGTCGATCACGACGTGGTCGTCGTCGGCGCCGCCCTCACGGGCCTCGGCCTGGCGCTCCTCGCGCGCGCCCTGCCCCACCCCGGCCTCGAGGGGACGAGCGGCGCGGCCTCGATCTTGTCGGCCCTCCTCCTCGGGGGCTGGGCCTTCGCGGGCCTCGTCGGCGAAGCCCACTTCCCCGCCGGGACGCCACTGGCGAGCTGGACGAGCTACGCCTGCGCCGTGCCGACTCTCTGCGTCGCGGCGACCCTGGCGCTGCTGCGCTCGGAAGAGCCCGGGAGCCTGCGCACGGCCTGGGCCCACGCCCGCGTCCTGCTGCTCGCCCTGCTCGCCTTCCTGTGGCTCAACCTCGAGGTGCTGCAAGCCTTCGAGACGGACGAGTGGATCACCTTCGACCTGGGACACGAGCCGGCGCGCGACTTCAGCCTCTCGATCGCCTGGACCCTCTTCGCCTCGAGCCTGCTCGTCGCTGGCCTCGCCCGCCGCGTGCCCGGCCTGCGGCAGATCAGCCTGGGCTTCCTGCTCCTGACCCTCGGCAAGGTCTTCCTCCACGACCTCGGGCTGGTCCAGGGCCTGTGGCGCGTGGGCTCCCTGGCCGGGCTGGCGGTCTCCTTGCTGCTCGTCTCCCTCGCCTACCAGCGCTGGGTCTTCCCGCGCGCGAAGGAGGGCCTTCCGGAGCCCGCGCCGGACGACTCTCCTTCGGCCGGCTTCGGCGACGGGCTAGAATGAGCGCCCGACCCAAGACACCTCCAGAGCCATGAGCGACTTCAACCAAGAGCACAATCGAGCCGTCTGGTTCGACATCCCGATCGTCGACCTCGACCGCGCCTCCGCCTTCTACACCGCCGTGCTGGCCTGCGGCGTCGACAAGGTCGACATGGAGGGCTTCCAGTTCGGCGTCCTCGAGCACGAGAAGGGCAACGGCGGCTGCCTCGTCCCCAAGCCCGAGGAGGTCAGCGCCGACAAGGGCCTCCTGCTCTACCTCAACGTCGAGGGCCGCATCCGCGACGCCGCCGCCAAGACGGTCGAGCACGGCGGCCGCATCGTCGAGGACGTGCACCCCATCGGCCCCCACGGCTTCCGCGCGATCATCATCGACAGCGAGGGCAACCGCATGGTGCTGCACTCGATGGTCGACGCCTGAGCGGCTTCAGCCCGTCCCCTCGGGTGATGTGGGCTCGGTCGGATAGGGCGGCTCGGTCTGCAGACGCGTGTCCTCCACCGCCCCGCCGATGGTGAAGTGGTAGAGGCTCTGGAAGCGCTCGCCGCGCAGGCCGAAGCTCTGGTGCACGGCGTCGTCGAAGTAGCAGCCGATGCCGGTCCCGCGCAGCCCCGCCGCCTCGGCCTCGAGGTAGAGGGTCTGCCCCACGCAGCCCGCCTCCCAGTAGAGGCGCGGGTAGGCCCAGGACCCCAGCTCCTCGATCCACCCGAGGTCGGCGAACATCCCGAGGCTGAAGGCGCCGTCGCCGGCGATGGCCTGCTCGCAGGAGACGGCCGACGCGAGCCCGCGCGAGTCGCGGGCGGCGAGCAGGAAGAGCGGTAGGGACTCGGGGCAAGCGGGCGGGCGCGTCCAGGCGAAGCCGGGGTCGAGGGCAGCGCGCCAGGCGGCGCCCCCCTCCTCCTCGCGGAGCAGCGCGTAGAGCCCGCGTTCGAGCCCCTCGACGCGGTGCACGTAGAGCCCGAGCTGCACCCTCGGACGCCACGGCAGGCTGGCGAAGGGCACGCGACCCGCGCGCGGCATGCAACGCTCGAGCAGGGCGTAGAAGGCCTCCGCCGGCATGGAGCTCCGGCCGTCCATCGCGACCGCGCTGCGTCGCTGGCGCAAGATGGTGTGGGCGGAGAGGGGTCGCTCGAGCGCGGCGGTGGCGTCGCGGGGCGCGGGTGGCGTCCAGGCCGGCGCGGCGCCGCGCGGCTTCTCGGTCGCCAGCCAGCAGGCCTCGGCCGCTTCCCACTCGACACGCTCAGGGCTCAGCTCGTTGGGCGTGCCGTTCCAGGCGAGCGACTCCAGCCCTTCGAAGGCCTCCGGCGCGAGTCCCGGCGCCGACTCGCTGCCGTCGCCGGGGAGCACCGCGAGCAGGACGTCGGGCTCCTCGACCTCCGCCTCGCCTTCGCTCGCCGCGCCGAGGAGCGAGCGCAGCTCCGCGGAAGAGGAAGCGTCCAGCAGCCGCAGGCGCCAGCCCAGGCAGCTCGCCGAGTAGGCCAAGGCCGCGATCGCATGACCCGCGTCGTGCTGGCAGTAGCGGTAGGCGCGCTCTCCGTACTTCCAGGACTCGCGCCACAGGATGGATGTCAGGCCGACGAGGAAGGCGCCCCTGGGGAGGCCGGCGGCGAGGCGCGCCCAGCTCGCCGCGTCGAGGCGCGCGCGGAGCTCGAGGGCGTGGGCGGCGGGCGCGTAGTGGGCGACCAGGCCTTCCACGCTCAAGCCCGCGATCGGACCCGAGACGAGGTAGCCCTCCGTCGGGTGAAGGTTTCCGCTCGAGGGGTTCATGCGCAGGGACCAGCGAGCCGTCTCGTACACCTTCCAGGCGGAGAGGCCGAGGGCGTGGCGGAAGAGGCGCGAGACGGAGTCGCGGTCGACGGGCGCGGGCGGCGCGCCACCCTCCTGCACGATGGCATCGAAGGCCGGCGAGGGCTCGACGGGCGGGTGCGCCAGCTCGAGCACCTCGGTCCCGGCGTAGCGGCGGAAGGGATCGGGCTGGGTGTCCCAGTCCAGTCCGTGCGGCCCGCGGGCGTAACGCCGGGGGTGGTGCTTGGTGGCGCGGTGGTAGAGGCGCACGAGCTCGCGGGGATCCATCAGCAATACGGCAATACGGAGTCGCACACCTTGTTGCTCTTCAACAACAAGGGGGTGCCGGGCATGATGCCCGGCACCCCCTTGTTGTTGAAGAGCAACAAGGTGTGCGACTCCGTATTGCCGTATTGCTGATGAGCTGGTCGGTTTACGTCCTGATCTCCGAGACGATCGAACGCACCTACGTCGGGATCGCGCTCGACCCCGAGCGACGTCTCGCCCAGCACAATGGCGAAGCCCCCGGCGGCGCGCGCTCGACCCGCGCGGGTCGGCCATGGTGCCTCGCCGTGACATACGGTCCCTTCGCCGACCGCGGGGAGGCGCAGCGCGCCGAGCACCAGCTCAAGCGGCGCCGCGGGAGCGCCCGCCTCGACTGGGACGGGATCATCGAGGACGACTAGGGCTTCACGCCTCCGGGAAGGAGACACGCCAGCCGAGGGTCATGCGCGCGTTGACCTCCCCCCGCGGCTGCAGGCGTCGCTCGCCGGCCCCGTCGCGCCAGAGGTAGGCGTCGACGCCGAAGGGGCCGAAGTAACCGAGCTCCACGAGGGCGTCCGCGGCCCGCCGCGCCTCGTCGAGCAGCGCGCGCGCTTCGTCGGGCGCGAGGGCCTCCACGGGCGCAGGCCGCGTGTCGCGCCAGGCGCCCCACTCGTCGCACAGGAGCCAGCAGGGCTCGCGCAGCTCGACGCTCCCGTTCTGGGCGATCCGGCCGTGGGTCGAGAACTCGCGCTCGATCTCGACGAAGGGCTCGAGCTGCACGCCTCCGTGGCGCATCGAGGCCGCCAGCCACAGACGCTCGGCCTCGCCCACCTCTCCCGCGCGCACGCGCCGCTGACCGCGGCCGCTGGCGCTGAAGTCGCGCTTGAGAAGCCAACGCCCGCTGGGCCCCGGGCGCTCGAGGGCGGCGGCCAGCTCCTCCGGGTCGTTGGAGAAGCAGGCCTCGGGCAGAGTCTGTCCGAGGGCCGCGTTGAAGGCGCGCGAGTTGGCGTGGCGCAACACCTCGAGGGGCGGCGCGGCCGCCGGACGCAGCCCCGCCTGCGCGAGCCGCTCCTGGGCCCAGGGCGTCGGACACCAGGCGCGGCCCTCGAGGCCGCGCCACTCCTCGGGCGGCGGCGCCTCGGGATCGAGCTGGTGATCGCCGGGGCGCAAGACGCGCGCCGCGTGCTCCGCCCGCAGCTCCCGCAGGCGGGCGGCCAGGCCGCGATCCGGCGTCGACGCGCGACCTCGGCCCAGCTCGAGGTCCGCCTCGAAGTTCAGCAGCCAGACCCGGGGGGCTCCCATGCCTCGAGGCGCGCGATGAAGTCCTCGTCCAGTCCCGCGCGGGCGCGGGCGGCCGACGCGATCGGTCGGCCGCGCAGGACGCTGGGGGTCAGGGGCGGCGGCAGGGCCGCGCGCCAGCGGTCGAAGTCGAAGCCCCCGGCGAAGCGCTCGAACCAGCGCCGCGCGAAGGCGACGTGCTCGACCTCGTCCTCCCCCACGGCGTCGACGCAGCGGGCCGCCTCCTCGTCCCCAGCCGCGCGCAGGCGCTCGGCCCACAGGGCCCCGTGATCGAGATTCCCGCCCTCGAAGCCGAGCCCCATCAGGGCGACGAACTCGAGGGGCGTGCGGCAAGCGGCGAAGCGCTCCCAGAACCAGTCCCGCACCTCGAAGTCGCCCCAGCGCGCGCCGAGGCGCTCGACCTGGCCTCGGTACATCCGAGCGTGCCGCAGCTCGTCGCGGCAGATTCCGAGCAGCCCGCGCCGGAAGGCGGCCGGGGCGTCGGGGAAGGCGAGCAGGGCCCAGGCGAAGATCTCTGCCGCCTGCAGCTCGTGGTGGAGGAAGAGGTGCATCAGCCGAGCTCTGGACTCGGGGCGCAGGAGGGCGCCGGGCCGCGGGCTCTTCTCGGCACGCGCGCGCACGCGGAGGGGCCAGGGTCGAGAGGGCGCGGCCGGCCGGCGAGCGACGGGCGTCTCTTCGAAGCCCTCCGGTGGCTCATCCGGGTTGAGCTTGCGCTCGGCCTCCGCCGTATGGATCAGCTCCCAAGCCCACGCTTCGACTGTGCCGACCTGCACCGGGCCGGCCTCGACGGTCTGCGGCTCCCCCATCGCGGCATTCTCGCGCGCGCCCTCCCCGCTGTCGACAGGCGGGCGCTAGCCTGGCCGCCCATGGACCGCGCCACCCCCTCCCGACGCATGGCCGAGCTGCGGCGCTGCGAGAGCCCCGGCGGGCGTCGGGAGCTCGGCGCCTTCTCGATCGAGGGCACGCGGCTGGTCGAACGCGCCCTGCGGGCGGGGGCGCGCCTGCGGGCCGTGCTCGTCGACTCCGCCTACGCCGAGCGCGGCCCGCGCGAGGCCCGGCTGATCGCGGAGCTGCGCGCGGCGGAGCTCGAGCTGCACGTGCTCGAGGGCGGCGAGCTCGACGAGCTCCTCGGCGGTCGCACCTATGGCGAGATCCTGGCCCTGGTCGAGCGCGCCGGCGAACCGACGCTCGCGGACTGCCTCGCCGGCGGCCCGGGACGCGCCGCGCTGCTGGTCGCCGTCGACCTGCGCGACCCCGGCAACCTGGGAGCCCTGGCGCGCACGGCCCTGGCCTCGGGGGCGCGGGCCCTCGTGGCCGTGGGCGAGAGCGACCCCTTCCACCCCAAGGCTCTGCGCACCTCGATGGGCAGCCTCCTGCGCCTGCCCGTACTCGAGCGCGCCTCGGCGCGGGAGCTGGTGGACGAGCTGCGCGAGGCCGGGGTCACGAGCTGGGGCGCCTGCGCCCGAGGAGGAGATCCGCCGCGGTCCCTCGCCGCGGAGCGGAGCGCGGCGGCCCTCTTTCTCGGGAGCGAAGCCTTCGGGCTCGACCCCGAGCTGGTCGAACTCCTCGACGGGCGGGTGAGCATCCCGATGGCCCCCGGGGTCGACTCCCTCTCGGTCAACGCGGCCGCGGCCGTCTGCCTCTACGAGCTCCTCGGCCGGTACCGGACGCGCCGGGAATGACGACGCCCCGGCCGGAGGCCAGGGCGTCGGTGTGCTCTGAGCGGGAGTCGTCCGCGCGCGGAGCGGACGACGGGCGACTCACTCGCTGAAGGCCACCTCGTTGCGGTGCTCCTTCTTGTCCTCGACGTCCTTCCACTCGTCGGCGTCGGGCAGGGGATCCTTCTGCTCGGAGATCTCGGGCCAGTCCTCCGACATCTTGGTGTTGTAATCGACGTAGTCGGCCCACTTCTCGGGCAGGTCCTCCTCCGCGAAGATCGCCTCGGTCGGGCACTCCGGAACGCAGGCCCCGCAGTCGATGCACTCGTCGGGGTCGATCACGAGGGTGTTCTCGCCCTCGCGGAAGCAATCCACCGGGCAGACGTCGACGCAGTCGGTGTACTTACACTTGACGCAGGGTTCAGCGACGATGTGGGTCATCTCTGGCTAACTCCTCAGGGGGCGGTGTCGGGATCCCGGTCGGGGGCCCAAGGGCGGGCGCCGCAATCGGGGCAGAGAGCCTAGTCAACCGGGCGGCCCCGGCCAACCCCAAATCGATCGCCCCTGGGGCCGCGGGAGACCGACCCCTCGGCCCCCCAGGCACGGGACTAGAGGTCCAGGCGGTCGGTCTGCAGGCCCGCCACGATCCGCACGACCAGCCGCGCCACCCGCCGGACCTTGTCGTAGTCCACCTTGTCCGGCGTGTCGGTCACCTTGTGGTAGTCCTCGTGCACGTCCGCGAAGAGGAAGGCCACCGGGATCTCGAGGTTGTCCGCGAAGTTGGCGTGGTCGGAGCGGGTCCAGTAGGCGTCCGCGCTGCCGAGGGGGTCGAAGCCCTCGAGCCGGCACATGCCCTGGGCGAGCTTGGTCAGGCCGTTGTACTCGTCGTGGTCCGCCGTGGGCGTGACGAGCAGCGAGCGCGGGTCGTTGCGCCCGATCATGTCGATGTTGATGTTCGCGACGGGCTTCAAGCCCCCGGGCAGGTAGGGGTCCTCGGTCCAGGCCTTGGAGCCGAGCAGCCCCTTCTCCTCGCCGGAGACCCAGATGATCATCACCGAGCGCCGCAGGGGTCCGTGGACCGTCAGGGCCTCGGCCACGGCCAAGAGCCCGACCGTCCCCGAGCCGTTGTCGTCGGCGCCGTTGTAGACCTCACCCTCGTCGCTCGTGCCCACGTGGTCGTAGTGGGCCGAGAGGATGATCAGCTCCTTGGCGAGGGCCGGGTCGCTGCCGGGCCAGATGCCGACGACGTTCTCCAGGCCGGCGGTGGCCTCCTCGAGCACGGTCCGCTTCTCGACCAGCTCGATCGGGAGCACGTCCCCGAGCTCCAAGCCCCGGGAGCTGGCGGCCGCCTCGAGCTTCGCGAGGCCGTCGCTCGAGAGATAGACGTAGGAGCGCGCGCGCTTGTTTCGCCGGCCACGGCTCAGGCGTCCCTCGCTCGCCTCATTGGCCCAACCGCGGACGCGCTCCGCCATGCTCGCGGAGTCGAGCTCCCCACCGGGGGCGACGAGAACGCCGGCCGCCTCGTTCTTGCGGGCGATGCTCGAGAGCTTCATGTAGGAGATGTCCGAGCTCGTGCAGAGCAACCATCGGTCCTCGAGCTCGACTCGCCGCTTCTCGAGCTGCTCGAGCTCTTCCTCGCTCCCCGTGCCGATGAAGACGATTCCATGGCCCTCGGTCTCGAGGTCCGCGATCGAGCGCGGGTAGAAGGCGTAATCCTCTCCGAGCTGGAGTCCCACCGAGACACCGTTGCAGCTCCCGACCAAGCTCGTGCGCGCCGGGTCGATCGCGACAGTCGGCAGCTCGTACTCCCAGAACCAGCCGTCCTGCGCACCGGGCTGCCAGCCCAGGCGCTCGAGGCGCGCGGCCAGGAAGCGCGCCGCGATGCGCTGCTCGGGCGAGGGCGTGTCGCGCCCGCGCAGCTCGTCGGAGGCGAGGAAGTGCAGGTCGGCGCGAATGCGTTCCTCCTGGACGCTGTCGAGGGCCCGGGTCAGGACGGTCGTCGTCCAGGCCGCCGCGGGTTGGGTCGCCGGGCCCGCCAGGGCGGGGACCGGAAGGAGGAGGCTCGCGAGGGAGAAAAGCAGGGGGGAGAGGCGCATCAGGCGGGGGGCGGGGGCCGGCGGGGAGGATCGCGCTCCACAATGTAGGACGCAGGCGGGACCCTGTCGCCGGGGCCGGCGCATTCGAACCGAGGGGTTACTCTCCCCAGCCGGCCCCGCCGCCAGCTCCCGAGTGGGCCCAGCCGCAGCCGATCGGGCTGCCCGGCGGCGCGGAGATCGGCGCGGGCAGGGCCGGCACGCCCTCGCTGGGGTCCTCCAGGAATCGCCGCAGGTCGCGCAAGAGCTGCCAGGTCGCCGACCCCGGGGCGGGCGGCGCGCAACGCTCGAGGAAGGTCTCCAGGGCCTGTTCCGCCGCTCCACGCGCCGCCGCGGAGGCGCGCGGATCGCGGGCCAGGCGCAGGAGCTCCTCGCAACCGACGCGCGCCGTGAGCCCTTCCCCATCGCGAGCGTCCGCGAGGAGCGTCGAGAGCAGCGCCGACGTCAGCTCGGGGAGCCCGAGCTCGACCCCGCCGCTCGCCGCCTGTCGATGGACGCGCTCGAGGCGCGCCGGCTCGAGCAGCGCCGCGAGGATCAGCCGCTGGGACACCTCGCCCAGCGCCGCGACGTCGAAGAGCGGCGCGCTGCGCCCGGCGACCGCCTCCCGCCAGCGACCGGGCACGATCGTCGTCGGCGCGAGCAGGCGCTCCGCGGAGGCGGGCAGCTCACGGGTCTCCTCGAGGGCCGCGAGCAGGGCCTCGAGGGCGGCGCGTTGTCGTTCGGCGGGCACGGGGCGCGGGCCGCCCGCCCGCTCGCCCGCGAGGCTGTGGCGGTAAGTGCGCCCGCCGACGAGCTTCGCAACGGCCTCGGCCTGGTAACGGTGCCAGAGGAAGAGCGGCACGAGCACCTCTTCGTAGCGAGCCGCGGGCGCCTCCGGTGCCAGGGCCTCGTGCCCGAAGCGCTCGAGGGCCAGGCGCCGTACGCGCAGGACGCGCTCGAGCTCCGCGAGGGAGTCCTCGCCGTTGTCCCAGAGGGCGGCCCGCGGCTCGGCCGCGCCCGCGGGGCGGGCATCGCCGTCGGAGAGGTAGAGCATGCCCGCCGCCGTCGCCTGCGCGACGAGGGCGTCGAGCCAGGCGGCCTCGTCCTCCCCGGGCGGCACTTCGCCATAGAGATGGCCGATGGCGAAGCGATCCCAGGCCCCGACCCCGATCCCGTAGGCGTCGGCGAGGTCCAGTCTCACGCCGTCCAGCCCGACGCGCACGCGCGGAGCCGGGTAGTCCATGACCGAAGCCCGGTCGCCCCAGGTGCTGGCCGCGAAGTTGTGGGCCAGGCCGAGGGTGTGGCCGACCTCGTGGGCGGCGAGCTGACGCAGGCGCGCCAGGGCGACGCCGACGGGGTCGTTCGGGTGGCCGGTGTCCACGAGGCTCGTTCCGACGAGGCCCTCGAACAGCAGTCGGTCCTGACGCACGCGCCGCGACCCGAGCACGACGTGGCCCTTGACGACCTCCCCCGTTCGAGGGTCGACGATGCCGCCGCCGTAGGACCAGCCGCGGCTCGAGCGGTGCACCCACTCGATCACGTTGTAGCGCGCGTCCAGGGGGTGAACGCCCTCGGGCAGGAGCTCGACGCGAAAGCCTCCGACGAAGCCCGCCAGTTCGAAGGCCAAGCTCCACCAGGAGGCCCCCTCGACCAGGGCCGTGCGCAGGCGCTCGGGGGCGGCGCGGTCGACGTAGTAGACGATGGGCTCGACGACCTCCGAGCGCGCTCGACCCGGCTCGCGCTTCTGCAGGCGGAAGCGCTGCGCGAGGCGGCGTTGGTCCTCCTCGCCGGGTTCGGCGGAGACGTCCACGAAACCCGTCGCGAAGCTCCCCGCGCGCGGGTCCCACGCGCGCGGCCGGTAACCCGCGTCGGGCAGGCGCAGGAGGGAGTGGTGCTGGACGAGGGTCACGCTTCCGGGCGCGGGAGTCACCTCGCGCAGGGGGCGGCCGCCGCCCTCGCCCTCGAAGGTCAGGCGCGCCTCGAGCTCGAGGTTGTCGGGGAAGGCGAGCAGGCTCCCGCTCTCGAGGGCGGAGCGCTCAGGGTCGAGGCGCCAGCTCAGGCCGGCGCGGGAGAGGACGCCGGCGCTGCCGTGGGCGTCGCGCACGATGAAGTCGGTCAGCTCGACGAGCACGCGGCCGCTCTCGTCGACCGCCGCGACCTCGCCGGCCCAGAGCACGGAGCTCGCGAAGGACTCGCGCGCCGCCCGCCGCGCGGGCGCGCGCCCGTCCAGGCTGCGGTAGTCCGTGTTGAGGGCCTCGGCCAAGACGCGGCCCCCGAGGCGCCGGAAGCGCAGATGGCGCGTGGGGCCGATCGCGCCGCGGTCGAGGCCCAGCTCGTTGGCCCCGACGCCCGAGGCGAGCCCCTCGACGTAGAGACACTCCGCGAGGGTGCCGTCCTCCTGCGCGTCGCCGCCCAGGGCGATCCACAGGCGCCCCGCCTCCCGGTCGAGCCAGAGGTCGAAGAGACCCTCCAGGGGCTCGAGCCCGCCCACGATCTCGTCGAAGGAGCCTGTCGCGGGGGCGCGCTCGCCGGAGGGGGCGCGCTCCTCGGCGGGAGCGACGCAGGCGGCGAGCAGGAGCGCACCGAGCTGGGCGGCGAGGAGGAGCGGGCGGCGGCGGTTCGGGAACATGGGCGCGGTGGATCGTCGGGACGCGGGAGCGCCCAGTTTGAACGGCGACGGGCACAAAGCCAACGCGGGTCTCCGCGTCCCGCGCGCGAGCCGGTAGTCTGCCGCCATGACTCCCGCCGATCCCTCGGTCGCCGCCGACCTCCTGGCCTACATCGACGCCTCGCCCTCCCCCTACCACGCCTGCGAGGTCGCGGCCCGCGCTCTCGAGGCCGCGGGTTTCCGGAAGCTGGAGGAGGTCGACGCCTGGCAAGCGGAGACCGGCGGGCACTACGTGATTCGCGGCGGAAGCCTCGTCGCCTGGTTCGTTTCCGCCGAGCACCGTCCCACGACCGGTTTCCGCGTCCTCGGTGCGCACACCGACAGCCCCAACTTGCGCATCAAGCCACGGCCGGACACGGGGCGCGCGGGCTACCGCCAGCTCGGGGTCGAGGTCTACGGCGGAGTGCTGCTCAACTCCTGGCTCGACCGCGACCTGGGGCTCTCGGGACGCCTGCAGCTGCGCGGGGAGACCGGCGCCCGCGAAGAGCTCTTCCACGTCCAACGCCCGGTCCTCAAGCTCCCCCAGCTCGCCATCCACCTCGACCGCGAGGTGAACACCACGGGCCTCGTGCTCAACAAGCAGGAGCACATGCAGCCGGTCTGGGGCCTCGGCGATCCGGGGACGAGGGGCTTCCGGGACTGGCTGGGCGAGGAGCTCGACATCGATCCCGGGAGCATCCTCGCCTGGGAGGCGATGTGCCACGACCTCGCGCCCTCGTCGATCTTCGGCGCGGATCGCGAGCTGGTCAGCGCCCCGCGCCTCGACAACCTCTGCTCTTGCTTCTGCGCCCTGCGCGCCCTGGTCGCCGCGAGCGGCACGGGGGACGGGCTGCGCCACGTGCCCGTCATGACCCTCTTCGACCACGAGGAGGTCGGCAGCGGCTCCGCCACCGGGGCGGCCAGCCCGATCCTCGGCGATCTGCTCGAGCGCTCGGTCTTCGCCCGCGGCGGCACGCGCGACGACTACCACCGCGCGATCGCCGACTCCTTCTGCGTCTCCCTGGACATGGCGCACGCGACGCACCCCAACTACCCCGAGCGCCACGACCCGGGACACGAGCTGCACATCAACGGCGGACCGGTGATCAAGATCAACGCCAACCAGCGCTACGCCACCGAGAGCTCGACCGAGGCGAGCTTCGAGATCGCCTGCAGCGCGGCCGGCGTCCCCTACCAGAAGTGGGTCATGCGCACGGACATGGCCTGCGGCTCGACGATCGGGCCCATCACGGCCGGGCGCCTCGGGATGCGCTGCGTCGACGTGGGCAACCCCCAGCTCGGGATGCACTCCGCGCGCGAGACCGCGGGCGTGGACGACCCTGCGCACCTCGTGGCGGCCCTGGAGCGCGTGCTCGTCTGAGCTCGCCGAGAGCCCACCGCCGGGCTCGCGTCGCCGATGGCGCTCTCCGTCCTCGAAGCCCTGCGCGCCGCCGGCGCCAAGCCGGCCCACCTCGAGCGGGCCGCGCGGGTCTGGCTGTCGGGGCGCCGCCTCGCCGAGCACGCCGAGCGCGAGCACCGGCCCTTCCCCGCGGCGGCCTCCGCCCTCCTGCCCGTCGTGGACCGCGAGCTGGACGACGTGGCGCGGGTCGTCGAGGCGCAGCCCGCGGAGGACGGGGCCAGGCGTCTCCTGGTCGAGCTCGAGGACGGGCAGCGCGTCGAGTGCGTCGAGTTGCCTGGCGACGGACTCTGCGTATCCACGCAGGTCGGCTGCGCCGTCGGTTGCGGATTCTGCGCCACCGGGAGTCTCGGCCTGACGCGCAACCTGAGCGTCGTGGAGCTGCTGGCGCAGGTCGCCGTCGCCCGCCGCGAGTCCGTCGTGCGACGCGTGCTCTTCATGGGCATGGGCGAGCCGGCCCACAACCTCGACCACGTGCTCGAGGCGATCCGCTGGCTGGGCCTCCACGGCGACGTCGGCCACAAGCAGCTCGTGTTCTCGACCGTCGGCGAGCCGGGGCTCTTCCGGCAGCTGCTCGGCGCGCGGGTCCGCCCCGCCCTCGCGCTCTCGCTGCACTCCACCTTGCGCGGGCGGCGCGAGACCCTCTTGCCCCGAGCGCCGCGCGTCGAGCCGCGCGCGTTGCTCGAGGCGGCGCTGGACTACGCCGAGGCATCGGGTCATCCCCTGCAACTTCAGTGGACCCTCCTGCGGGGCGTCAACGACGGAGATGACGAACTGCGACGCTTGATCCCGTGGCTCCGGGGCCGGCCGGCCGTCGTCGACTTCATCGAGCTCAACCCGGTGGAGGCCGCGGGATTTCGGCCCACGAGTCGCGAGCGCACGCACCAGCTGACCCGCGCCCTGCACGCCGAGGGGATCCTCGCCAAGCTGCGCACCTCCGCGGGTCGCGGGGCGCGCGGCGGCTGTGGCCAGCTGGTGGCGCGCCCCTCGCTCCCCTGAGGGGATCGCGGAGCGGCACCGACCCGGAGCTCTGCCCTGGGCCCCGGGTGCCCCCGCTTGCCAGGACCCGGCGGACCGCTAGACTCTCCGCCCCCGGGTCCCGCTCTCCGCCCCGCCGGGAACCGACCCTGCAGCACTCCATGAAGAACGGACAGAAGAACGGACACTCGGACGTCACCACCGAGGGCATTCGCGTGCGCGTCGGCGCGCAGTTCCTGCCCGACCAGTCCTCCCCGGAGGGTCACCGATTCGCATACGCCTACCGCGTGCGCATCGACAACGACGGCCAGCACACGGCTCAGCTCATGACCCGCAAGTGGATCATCCTCGATGCCGACAACGGCCGGCGGGTGGTCCAGGGCGAGGGAGTGGTCGGCGAGCAGCCCCGTTTGGAGCCGGGTGGGAGTTTCGAGTACGTCAGCGGCTGTACCCTGCCGACGGAGTGGGGCACCATGGAAGGCACCTACCACCTCGTGCGCGAGGACGGCAGCGGCTTCGACGTGACCATCGGCCGCTTCTTCCTCGCTCCCAGCGTCGCTCCCCTCTCCACCTTGGAGTGAGCCGGTCGGGTTCCCCCCGCGGACCCGAGGCTCGATCCATCCGGGGCGAACGCGGCGCCCTCCGCCCCGGCTCTCGATGCTCGACGCCCCGTCCCTCATCTTCGCGACCCTCGCCCTCGGCGCGACGACAACCGCGCCCGCCGCCCCGCCCTCGGCGCGGGGCGACGACGCGGCCCTGGCCGTGGCCCTCGAGGCCGTCCAGCCCGCGCGCCTGAGCGCGGACCTGCGCTTCCTCGCCTCCGACGCCCTGCGCGGCCGCGACACGCCCTCGCCGGAGCTGAGGGTAGCGGCCCTCTACCTGCGCAATCGCGTCGAGCGCCTCGGCTTCACGCCCGGCGCGCGGGACGGCTGGTTCCATACCTACAGCCTCCACCGCGCGCACCTCGACGGCGCGGCGAGCTCCCTCGAGCTCAGCTCCTCCCTCGGGAGGGAGCGCCTCGAGTTCGGGAGCGACTACTTCCTCCAGCTCGCCTCTCACGCCTTCGACTCGAGGCTCGACGCGGGGGTCGTCTGCGTCGGCGGCGGCTCCGAGGAGGAGGTCGCGGCGGCCGAGCTCGAGGGGCGCTGGGCGCTCCTGATCGACACGGGGCGCATGTTCAAGAAGGCGGTGCGGCGCTGCCGCGCGGCCGGCGCCCTCGGCGTGGTCGCCACCCCCGGCCCCGACTTCGACCTGGAGCGCCGCGGGACCTACGACGAGCGCTACGGCGAGCGCGCGCGGGACATGCTCGCCCCGGGCCGGCCGCGCCTGAAGCCCCGCGAGCCGAAGGGCGAGCTGCCCCAGGTGATGCTGCCGCGCGCGACCGCCCAGCGCCTCTACGCCCTGGCTCCGCGACGATGGGAGGGCGAGCACCCCCCCGCCGGCCACGATCTCGGCCTCGAGCTGCGCGAGGAGCGCGCCCTGGCCCGCGAGCAGCTCGACGTCGAGAACGTCTGCGCCCTCTGGCCGGGCTCGGACCCCACGCTGGCCGGGGAAGTCATGATCGTCTCGGCTCACTTCGATCACGTGGGCGAGCGTCGCGGAGAGATCTTCAACGGCGCGGACGACAACGCTTCGGGAACGACAGGCCTCCTGGCCCTCGCCGATGCGCTGGTCGCCTACGGGCCGTTGAAGCGCTCGGTGCTCCTGCTCTGGGTGTCGGGCGAGGAGAAGGGGCTCTGGGGCTCCCAGGCCTGGACCGAGGATCCCTGGCTGCCCGATGGCGCGCGCCCGGTGCTCGACGTCAACCTGGACATGATCGGGCGCACGGAAGGCGACGAGCTCTACATCACCCCCAGCCGCGAGCACGACGCCTTCAACTCCCTGGCGAAGGCCGCCTATCGCCTCGCCCCCGCGGAAGGCTTCCCCGAGCTCCAGAGCCAGGACGAGTACTGGCGGCGCTCGGACCACATGAACTTCAACGACAACCTCGAGATCCCGGTCGTCTTCCTGTCCACCGGCGACCACGAGGACTACCACCAGCCGAGCGACACGGCCGACAAGATCGACTACGAGAAGTCGAGTCGGATCGTGCGCCTGGTGATGCGCCTCCTGGACGACGTGCAGGACACGGAGCTTCGGCGCTGACCCTCAGCCGGCGGCGGCCTTGGAGAGCTACCTGACGCTCGCGGGCGAGCTGCGGCACGAGGGGCCCAAGGTCAAGGGCTCGCGCTTCGTCGCGACGGTCGCGCCCGTGACGGACGAGGAGGAGGCCAAGGCCCTGCTGGCCCGAGTGCGGCGCGAGCTGCACGATGCGCGCCACCACGGCTCCGCCTGGCGTCTGGGGCCGGCCGGCGACCGCTTTCGATCGAGCGACGACGGCGAACCCTCGGGCTCGACGGGCAAGCCGATCCTGGCGGCGATCGAGGGCCGCGAACTGACGGACGTCGCGGTGATCGTCACGCGCTGGTTCGGCGGCACCAAGCTCGGGGTCGGCGGCCTCGTGCGCGCTTACGGCGGCGCCGCGGCCGAGGCCCTGGACCTCGCGCCCGTCCTGCGCGTCGAGCTCCGGCGTCGATTCCGGCTGCGCTTCCCCTACGAATGCACGGGCCCCGTGCAGGGGATGCTGTCGGAGCTGGGCCTCGAGCCCGAGGGCGGGGACTGGGGCGAGGAGGTCGAGCTCCGGCTCGCGGTGCCCCTCGGCCAGTGCGAGGTTCTGCTCGCAGCCTTCACCGAGCGCACCGCGGGGCGCGGCGCGATTCAAGAGCTCGAGCCCTGAGCGGACGGCCTACCAGCCGCCCCGCCCGCCGCCGCCGCCGCGCGGCTTGCGCTCCTGCGCCTCGTTGACGCGCAGCGGCCGGCCGTCGAGCTCCGTACCGTCCATGGCCGAGATGGCGGCCTGGGCGTCCTCCGCCGAGCCCATCTCGACGAAGGCGAAGCCACGCGAGCGGCCGGTCTCGCGGTCGGTCATGATCTGGGCGCTGGAGACGGTGCGGCCATCGGCCTGGAAGGCCTGGATGAGGTCCTCTTCCTGCGTGTTCCAGGAGAGGTTGCCCACGTAGAGTCGGGTGGTCATCGGTCGAGATCGAGGCAGAGAAGGAACGCAGAGTCCGCTCCGGGGGCGGCTCGCGTCCGCCCTGCGGGAGCGAATCGCAGCCTAACGGCAGCCGCCGAAACCGACAAGCCGCCCCCTTCCGACCTCACTTCTCGGCCTTCTCGCGGCTGTAGGTCATCTCCATGACCTTGAACTCGCCGCCCCCGGGCCGTGTGTCGAACATCTCGAAGGTCGTCTGGTCGCCCTCCATGCCGCCGATGGTCGAGCGGTAGGGGCGGCCCCCCGGGGTCATGACGTCGTGCATGATCCCTGTCTGCTCGAGCACGCCGGCCTCGTTCTTCTTGCCGCGCGACATGGAGGGCGCGGTGCTGAAGCTGTCGAGCCAGATCGAGAAGTGCTCCTGCTTCAGATTGTCGTAGCCGGCGATCAACATGCCGTGGTAGGGCATCCCCATGAAGCTGCTCTCGTACTCCTCGACGAGGTAGCGATCCCCCAGGATCATGCGCCGCTCGGCCTTGCCCACGGACTCGATCGGCGCCCCTTCGGGGTCCATCCACATGTTGGCGTCGACCTTCCAGGTCCCGGCGGAGGCCGCCAACTTGCCGTGCTCCTCCCCCGGCGTGCCCGCGGCCATCATGTCCTGCATGAACTCCGGGTTCGCCATCGGGTCCTCACCGTAGTCGACCCAGACGACCTCGTCCGCGCTCATCTGATCGTGGGTCACCATGCCGGCGAAGAACGCCAGCGCCAACACTCCGAACTCGACCTTCATCTCGTCGCCTCTCCTTCGATGGCCGCGCCCCCGCGGGAGCGCCGGACCTGCCGCTGTCGATGGCGCGACGACCCGAGCCCGGGCCCCCGCGTCGCGAGCTCGCGATCCTACTTCGGCGCCGTCGGCGCGGCCAGCCGACGCCCCTCCGCGGCTCGCAAGGGGATGCAGAGGGCCGCCGAGGCCGCGACGAAGAGGAGCGATCCGAGCAGACAAGCCTGCAAGCCGCCGAGCCCCTCCCCCGCCGCCTGGTACAGCCCGCCCGAGAGCAGCGTGCCCACGAGACGCCCGGCCGCGTTGCTCGAGTAGTAGAAGCCGACGTTCAGCGCGACCTTCTCCCCCTCGGCGTAGTGAACGATCAGGAAGCTGTGAAGGGCGCTGTTGGCGGCGAAGACGGAGGCGAAGGCCGCGAGCCCCGCGACGAGGGTCGGCACGACGGCCCAGCCCGCAGCGAGGCCGACGAGGAGCACGCCGACGGGAGCGAGCAAGGCGGTCGTCCACGCCAAGAGGCTCCCCGCGCCCGGCGAGCCGGCCACCGCGCCCCGACCGCCGACCCAGGCCGGGGCCGAGGCCTGCACGAAGCCGTAGCCGATCACCCAGGCCGCGAGGAAGCCCCCGACCTCTCCGTGGCTCCACCCCAGCTGGCTCGCGAGGAAGACGGGCAGCGCCAGCACGAACCAGACGTCCCGCGCGCCGAACAGGAAGAAGCGCGCCGCGGCGAGCCAGTTCACCCGCGCGTCCCGCGCGATGAGCTGACTCAGACCCGGCCGCTGCTTCATGCGCCCCGCTGCGCGGGGCAGCGTGGCGGCGGCGAGGAGGAGCGCGAGCACCAAGCCCCCCGCCATCCCGGCGCAGGTGTCGCGGAAGCCGAAGGCCCCCAGCGCCGCGCCGCCGAGGAAGAAGCCCGCGCCCTTGAGGCTGTTCTTCGAGCCGGTGAGCACGCTCACCCAGCGCAGGAGCCGGCGCGCGTCGCCCGGGGGGACGACGAGCTTGACGTAGCTCTTCGAGCTCGTCTTGACGAGATCCTTGGCCGTCCCGCTCAGCGCCTGGGCGACGAGCACCACCGGCAGGCTCAAGGCCCCGGCGAAGGCCGCGAGTCCCCCACAGGCCGCGACCTGCAGCGCGACCCCCACGACCAGGATCGACTTCAACCCGAAGCGCGCCCCGAGCCACCCCCCGACGAAGTTCGTGACGACGCCGAACAGCTCGTAGAAGAGGAAGAGCGACGCGATCTCCAGCGGCGCGTAGCCGAGCTGGTGCAGGTGCAGCAACACGAGCATGCGCAGGGCCCCGTCCGTGAGGGTGAAGGCCCAGTAGGTGCCGGTGACGATGGCGTAGTCGCGCATTGGGGGACACTCCGGAGTCGCCTCGGCGAATCCAGGGCCTCAGTCTAGTGAGCGACGGACTCTTCCCGCAGCGACTCACGCGCTCTTCGCGTGCACCGTAAAGGAGACCGCCATGGCCGTGAACGCTTCGCCACACCGCCCGTTGCCCCTCACCATGATCACCGCGGTACTCCTGCTCGCCTTCTCGACCCCAGCCCAAGGCCCCCTTCGGAGGGAGCCCGCCCCGCTCCAGACCTGGATCTGGGAGCTTCAACGGGTGGACGGCTCCTGGTTGGCGGACGACCCGGGCGTCGAGGATCGCGGCTTCCAACCCGGGCGCTCGAGCGACGACCTCGTCGTGACCTCGCTCTTGACCCTCGCCTCCCTCGGGGGCGGCGTGGGGCCGCGCCCGGAGATGATTCCGCTCGCGCTCGACTGGATCGCTGCGCGGCCTGGGGAGATGGGATGCCTTGCGGAGCCGGGCTCGCGCTCGCCCGTCGCCGACCACGCCCTCGCGAGCCTCGCGCTGACGGAGGCGACCGTGCTCGAGGAGGGAGGGGTGCCCGAGGATCGCGTGCGCGCGGCCGTCCTCTGGCTCGAGGCGAGCGCTCGGGAGGCGGGCGGCTGGAGCTCGAAGGGAGACGCGACCGGCGCCCTCGACCTGCGCGCCACGGCCTGGGCCAGCTTGGCCCTCGCCTCCGCGCGCGACGCGGAGCTGCTCGAGCGCGAGGAGCTGCTCGCCGCCGCGGCCTGGTGCGCGATGCTCGAGGGCCGAGAGCGAGCGCTCGAGCCGCGCGCGCGCGCATTCGAGCTGACCATCCGCTTGCTCGCGGGGGAGCGTGCGCAGACCTCCGACGACTTCGCGCGCGCCCTCGACGAGCTGCTGGCCGCGCCCCTCGACGATCCCGAGCTCGAGCGCGACCTCGACCCCGAGCGCGCCTACTTGCAGAGCCTGGTCGCCTACCAGTGCGGCGGCCGCTGGTGGCAGGCCGCGCGGCAGCGCTTGCGCGGCTGGATCGTCTTCAGCTCTCCCCGAGAGCACTGGACGCCCGAGATCCTCCCAGGAGCTCCCGGCGGGACCCTCGCCGCCTACGGCCACTGGATCCTGAGCGCCGAGCTCTACTACCGCTACTCGCGGCTGATCGGTGGGCGCTGAGCGCGACTCAAGGGCAGAAGCGCGCGCTCAGCCCGTTGCTCGTGTTGAAGCCCGCGGGGCCGCCCATGGGGTCGCGGTACCAGAACTGGAAGCGCCAGCGATCCCCCGGCGCGATCTGGCCGCTTCCGCTCGCGACCGGCGGGCTGCCGAAGTCGAGGGGGTGGATCGCGCTCCCCGCGCCATCGGTGACGACCAGCGGCAGGCGCCACACACCGCCTCCCACGCAGCGCCGGCCCTCGCCAAAGGGCAGATCGACCGCATTCGGCCCGTAGTAGAAGATGCCCGACTTGTTCGGTGGACAACCCACCACGGTGAGCTCGAAGTCCGCCGTGGAGACGCTGACGCTGCCGGTGCTCCCGATCGTCGCGCGAGCTCCGACCGAGTTGGTCGAGCTCGTGCAGTAATTCGACGGCGCCTCGCAGGGCGTGCCGAGGTCGATCGGGAAGGGCGTCGAGAGGCTCGCTCCGCCGACGCCGTCGTTGCGCACCAGGAGGTCGCCCGAGCCCGCCCCGGTCGGCAAGGAGACCTGGATCATCGTGCCGTTCGACACGACGCCGGTCACCTTCAAGGGCGACCCGTCCCCGTTCGCAGTGAACCAGACCTCGTTGTTCACCGGAGCGAAGTTCTGACCGTGGATCACGAGGTCGGTGGGCAGGACGTCGATCCCCGTCACGACCGGCTTGCCGGGCGAGCAGACTCCGTAGATCGCCTGCACCCCCGCCGCGTCGTCCGCCTCGATCGAGCGCAGCTCCACGCCGTTGCCGACGAGGGTCGTCGCCATCGTCGCACCCGGGACGCCCGAGTGCCCGAGCCCGAGGGCGAAGCCGTACTGGCGCGTGGCGATACCCTGCAGGTCGAGGGCCCCGGGCTCGAGGACCGTCCCCGGACCGTCCTCCCAGTCGTACTGGTCGTTGTAGCGGATGCGCCAGCCCGCGCCACCGCCCTCGGTGATCGCGATCACGCCGCCGCCCAGGCTCGAGATCGCCGAGTGCACGTTGTCGTTCACGCCGCCGACGCCGGTCGCCCGGCCCTGGAAGGTCGTGTCGAAGTTCGCGCCCCCCGAGCCGAGGTCGAAGGGCTGGTGCGGATCACCCGAGCCGTCGCCGTGCAGGCCGCAGCCCCACTCGACGCTCGCTTTCCAGATCGCCATCACCGAACCCTGGTGCCCGGGAAAGCTAGCGTGGGGCACCTGGTTGTCGTTGGCCGAGGCGTCCGCGAAGTTGTCGAAGATCCGGACGTCGCGTTGGGCGAGGTCCAGGTCGTGGCCGAGCAGGCTGAAGGCGCTGCCTCCGCCTCCGACGAGGAGCAGGCTCGCCCCGAGGGCGAGGGCCAGGGTCGGGAGGGTCCAGGGTCGAGCACTCATCGCGCAGGGGGGCCGGGGCCGAGGGTGCAGACTCCCGTGACGACGGGAGGAAGCGGGCCTTCGTTCCCCTCGCTCTGCCTTTCTCGGTGGAGCGTCCTGGATCCGGTCCAGGAGGGCCCTCAGGGCGCGAACTGCACCTCGATCCCGTTCGAGGTGTTGAAGTCCTCCCCGCAAGCGCCGTCCTGGTCGCGGTACCAGCACTGGAAGTTCCAGGTGTCCCCCGCCTCGATGCAGCCGTCGGCGGGGAAGCGCTGGCAGGCGAGGGCCACGATTCCCGGCCCCATGGCGAGACGCCCACCTGGACCCGCAGCGGCCGGCGCGTAACGGAAGATCCCGTCGTCACGTCCCGCGACGCAGCGCAGTCCCGCGCCGAAGGGCAGGCTCGTCTGGCCCTGGCCCATGAAGTAGATCCCCATGTGGTGCGGCGGGATCTCGTCGGTCTTGAGCACGAGGTCGTCATCTGCGACCTCGTGCGTGCCCTGGAAGAAGAGGTGTGCGCCCACTCCCTTCGAGTTGGCGCAGCCAGCCTCGGGGTCGTCGTTGCCGCAAGGAGCGAGGGCGGCGGTGCACTGGCCGTACTCGGTGATCGCCTCGCACTCGTCGGGGATGCCGTTGTCGTTGTCGTCGCTCGAGGAGCCGGCGGCGATGTCGACCGCGTCCTCCACGCCGTTGTTGTTGCAGTCGAAGCAGGTGAAGGAGGAGAGGTCCAGGCCGTCGACGTCGTCCCCCCGCGGCGCGCCGTGGGTGCGGCTCGTGCGCAGCCCGAGGGACTCCGCCGAGAAGAAGATCGCCGGGTAGGGCGAGAGCCCGCCCTGGTTCAGGGGCTGGGGCGTCGTCAAGACGTCCCCCGCCTCGATCGGCTGCCCGAAGCGCGAGTCGAGCTGGCCGATGACCGCCGAGCCGCGGCGCACGCTGAAGAGCAGCATGTCCGTCTGCCCGCTCACCCAGTCGAAGGGCACTTGCGAGGGCTCGAAGAAGCCGCTGCCGTTCTCCCACAGGATCAGGGCGTCGAGGTCGTCGGTGTCCGGACCGTTGTGGACGTCGAGGCCGAGGGCATTCGCCGCGGCGAAGACGACCGGGACGTTCGCCGGCGCGGAGACGTGCAGGACGTCGCCGCCGACGAAGCCGTTGTTCTGAGCCGTCCCGGAGTTGTTGACCGCCGAGAGGGGATCGCCGTAGGCCGCGTCGAGGGAGATGTAGTAACCCCCGATCGGGAAGCCCGGCTGGGCGGAGAGGTCGAGGGCGTCGAGGTTGTCCCCGTCGCTCGGGATGTTGGCGTTGGCCGGATTCGGCTCGACGAGGCCGATGCCGGGGTAGAGCCGCCCCGAGGGCGCCGCGCTCGCCACGCCGTCGCCGTCGAAGACGCCCACGTGCTGGCCCGTGCCCGCGCCCGGGGCGATCGGGCCGAGGGTCGGCCCCATGAGGACGAAGACGTCGGCGGAGACGTCCCCCACCGCGGCCTCGGTGAAGACCGTCGGCCCCGGGTGCGCCTGGGGCAGGCCGAGGGCGTACTGGTCCATCGAGAACCAGACGCGCTCCTGGTTCCCGGGCGTGTTGAGCGGCAGGAACTCGTCGAGCCCCTGGGAGATCGCGTCGACCTCGATGCCGCAAGGGTCCCCAGGCACGTGGCCGCTACAGGCGTTGTAGAGGGCAAGGCCCAAGTTGGAGCCGCCGAGGGCGAAGCCCGGCACGGGGAGCGGGCCGAAGCCCGGAGCTCCGGGACCGAAGGTCAGGATGTCGGCCTCGGTGATCGAGTTGGCGGTCACGGAGTCCGCCTGGGAGATCGTCGGCCCCTTCCAGTCGATCGAGAAGGTGAACTGCCAGGCCGGCGCGCTCGGCGCGAGGCAGGCGAGGAGCAGGAGCGGGGCGAGTGCCCGCGCGGCGGCCTTCGGGTTCGACATGGCGGCTGGGGGTCGACTTGGCTGCAGGATTCGAGGATAGCGCGGGGCCCGGAACCCGCCAGGGGCGGCGCGCCGGAGAGGACTCGGGCCCCTCCGGCGCGCGTGGGTCACGGGCGTGGAGCTGGGACGCAGCTCAGGGGTGGAAGGTCACACGCATTGCGCTGGAAGTGTTGACGTCCGTCCCGCAGGGGCTCGGACCGGGGTCGCGGTACCACCACTGGAAGCCCCAGATGTCGCCGGGCTGGATCTGCCCGTTCGGCGGGTAGTGACTGTGGGAGTAGGCCACGATGCCCGGTCCCATCACCACCGTGCCGGTCAGGCCCGAGAAGCCGATCGGGTAGCGGAAGTGGGGTCCACCGGCGCACAAGAGTCCGTCGTAGAAAGGCAGGTGGTCGATGTAGCCCGGTCCCATGAAGCCGATGCCCCAGGAGTTGAAAGGCAGGCCGGTCGTCGTCAGCACGAGGTCGTCCGCGCTCACGCTCGGCGTCCCGCTGGCGGACATCAGGGCGCCAGAGCCCGTCGAGTTCGCGCAGCCCGCGTCGGGGTCCGCGTTGCCGCAGGTCGCCACGCTCGCGCGGCAGAGGCAGAAGGACAGGAAGTCGCCCTCGCACTCGTCCGGGATGCCGTTGTCGTTGACGTCCGCCGAGCTGCCGAAGGCCACGTCCACCGCGTCCTCGATGCCGTTGCCGTTGCAGTCGATGAGCGGCGCGTCGACGAGGTCGACGGCGTTCAGGTCGTCCCCGAAGGGCGTGATGACGCCGCCGCTGCGGACGGTCCGCAGGCCGAGGTTCTCCGCCGCGACGTAGATCCCCGGGAAGGCCGAGAGCCCGCCGCTGATCGTCGGCAGGGGCCGGGTCAGGAGGTCGCCCTCCTCGATCGGCAGGCCGTAGATCGAGTCCGGCTGGCCGATCAGGTTCGACCCGCGGCGCACGGAGAAGAGCACCATGTCGGTGCCGCCGTTCCACCAGTCGTTGGGGACGATCGAGGGCTGGTAGCCCGGCACGCCGTTCTCGCGCACGATCACGGCGTCGAGGTCATCGGCCTGGTTCGCGACGAGGTCGAGCCCCAGCTGCTGCGCCGCGGCGTAGACCACGGGCGTGTTCGCCACGCCGGTCGTCACGAGGACGTCCCCGGGGCGGAAGCCGTGGGCCGCGGCCGAGCCGCTGTGGGGAATGCCCGTCAGGGGATCCGTCCAGGCGGCGTCGAGGGAGAAGTAGACCGGGTAGAGCACGGGCAGGACCGAGTCGTTCACCGCCAGGCCGTCGAGGTTGTCACCGCCGTTCGGCAGGACGCTCGTGTTCGTCGCGGGCTCGATCAGACCGACGCCGGGGTAGAGGAAGTCGCTCGCCGAGCGCAGTCCGTTGCCGTCGACCGCGCCCACGTTCCCCGCCAGCGCGCTGGTGGGCGGCATCGGGCCGGGGCCGAGCCCAAAGTCGACGAAGAGGTCGCAGGAGGCGTCCCCCACCGGGCCCTCGGTCCAGAGCGCGGGCGGCTGGGGCGAGCCGTCTCCCCGCGCGTAGCGGTCGGCGGAGAAGACGTAGTGGCTCGTGAAGCTCGGCTGGTTGACGTTCAGGCCGCCGTAGCTGAGGGCGTCGACCTCCACCGAGCAGGGCGTGCCGGCCGGGTGCCCGGTGCAGAAGGCCCCGTTGGTCAGGCCGAGGCCGGGGATGCCCCCGCCTTGGCCCGCGTGGTAGACGATGCGCGGCGCGCCGAGGGGCCCGAGCTCGGGCACCCAGTTCTCCGCGGCGAGCACGTCGCCCTCGGAGATCGGTCGGTTGTGGGCGGAGTCGGGCCGGCCGATGGTCGGCCCCTTCCAGTCGATCGAGAAGGTGATCTGGGCCACCGCGGGTGTGCAGAGGGCCAGCGCGCAGGGCGCGGCGAGGGTCCGGGGACCCGGGAGCGGGAGTCGCATGGGAGTCTCCTCTTCGGGGGTGTTCGTCGGGAGCGGTTCGGGCGGCGCGGGGCCTTCGCGCCCCGCCCGCGCCCCGAAGGGAGGAGTCCGCGCGGAAGGTGACCCCGATCCGGCGGAATTCAGCGCCGGTACTCGAGGGGCAGCGCCAGGCGCTCTTCGCGGGCGATCTCCCAGTCCGCGAGCTCCCGCGGCTTGCGCGCCCGGGCCGCCGGCAGGGGGTCGACCGGCCAGACTCGCGCGCTCCCGTCGGCGAAGGCGCCGATCACGCGCTGGGGACCGGGCCCCGGGCCGAAGGCCGCGTGCAGGACTGGGGCGCCGTCCCCCCGGAGGTGCACGACAGGGCTCCCGTCGCGCACGTCCCGCACGAAGATCGTCCCGTCCCGGGAGCTGGTCAAGACGAGCGACCCGTCCGGGCTGAACTCCCCCGAGGTGATGTCGCCGTGGTGGAAGACCTCGGTGCGCATGCGCTCGCCGGTCTCGAGGTGCTGCACGTGGAAGGCCGCCCGTCCACGAGGACCGGTGACGAGCAGGCGCGCCCCGTCGGGCGACCAGTCGAGGTCACGCGGCGGGATCGTGATCAGCTCGTCGCACGAGCTGGAGCCGTCCACGTCGCGCAGGACTCGAACGCGTCCGTCCGAGCAGGCCGCCGCGAGCTCGAGGCCCGCCGGGGAGAAGGCCAGGTCGACGACGCGCACCTCCCTCCCCTCGAAGCGGCGGTCCCAGAGGAGGCCACCGTCCGCGGCTCGCCAGAGTGCCAAGCGTCCGTCCGCGTAGGCCGCGGCCACGCGACCCCCGTCCGGGGAGCGACGCTCGACGAGCGGCCGCGGGCCGCGCGCGTGCTCGCCGCCGAGGACCTCCGGCACTCCCAGGAGCTCGCGAAACTCCGCCAGCTCCGCCGGCCAGGCCGCGGGCCGCGCGAGCACGGCGTGCGCCAGCAGCCGGCCGACCTCCGAGCCCGAGCTCGCCGCCCGGGGCGTGGACCAGAGCCGCAACTGGCCGTCGGCCGAGGCGGTCAGGGCGCGCTCGCCGTCCCGCGCGAAGGCGCAGCGCGTCACCGGCGCGTCGCCGCCGTGCAGGCGGTAGACGTCGGGGCGGTGCCCGGCGAACCACACCTGGGCCGTCGGTCCCTTGCAGTTGGTGACGAGGAACTCCCCGCCCGCGGCCCAGAGGACCTCGACGGGCTTCAGGTATCCCTCGAGAGAAGCGAGTCGCCGCCCGCTCGCCGCCTCCCAAACCGCGACCACCCCGCTGTCGAGGGCGGCCGCCCAGCGGTCCCCGTCGGGCGAACGAGCGGCGTCGACGACCGCGACGCCGGGCTCGAGCCAGCGCGAGACGTCGCGGGAGAGCTCGCCCCCCCGCTCTTGCCATGCGAGTGGGGACGCAGCGGCGGCGCCGGCGGGGAGCTCGACCGGCGTCCCGTCGGCGAATCGAAAGGCGCGCGGCGCCCCGGTGGCGAGGCGGACGACGAGCAACGAGGTCCCGTCGCTCCCACGCTCGAGCCGCTCCAGCGCGCGCGGCTCGCCATCGAGCTCCGCGCTAGTCCACCGCGTCACCCCCGAGGCCGTGTCATGCACGGCGAGCTCGCCGCCCTCCCCCGCCGTCGCCACGAGCTCGCCGTGCACGGCCACGGCGACGGCGCTGCCCTCGTGGGCCGCCCAGCGTGCGAGCTCCTCGCCGCTGAGGATCGAGTAGAGGCGCCCCGTGCCATCGTCCAGGGCGGCGGCCACCCGCTCGCCATCCCCCAGGAGCGCGAGGTCCCGGAAGCGCGGGGCCGGGGATCCGTCGAGCTCGCGCGCCAGGGAGCAGCGCTCGAGGGCGGCGTAGAGGGCGGAGCGCGTCAGGTAGCTCGGCGCGAGCTCGACGGCCTCGATCCCGAGGGCCAGGGAGACGGCGGGGTCCTCGTCGAGCAGGGCCACGGCGCGCTCGCCGAGGTGGCGGCCCAGGGCGTAGTCGAGGGCGCGCTCCTCCCGCGCGAGCAGGTGCAGGGTCCAGAAGAGGCCCACGCTCAGGCTCGTGAGCACGAGCGCCAGGGAAGAGAACACGACGGGCGAGCGCCTCGCCCAGCGCCGCAGGCGCAGGAGCGGGCCCGCCGGTCGCGCGAGGATCGGCTCGCTGCGACGGACGCGCGCCAGCTCCTCGGCCAGCTCACGCGCGCTCGCGTAGCGCCGGCCGAGGTCCCGCTCGAGGGCCGTGGCGAGCACCACCTCCACGTCCCGGGGCAGCTCCGGCCGCAGCTCCCGCGCTCGACGCGGCGCCCCGCGCTGAACGGCCTCGAGCAGGGCGTGGGTGCTCGTCCCCTCGAAGGGCCGCTCGAGGGTCAGGGCCTCGAACAGGCTGGCGCCCAGGGCCCAGACGTCGGCGCGCGCGTCGACCGGCGCGCCGCCCTCGTCGACCTGCTCGGGCGCCATGTAGGCCGGCGTGCCGAAGACCTCGCCGGAGCGCGTCAGACCGCCGGCGCGCGCGCGCTCGTCGAGGGCCTGGCCGAAGTCGAGCCAGACGCCGCGGCCCTCCGGGGTCACCATCAGGTTCCCGGGCTTCACGTCGCGGTGCACCACGCCGACCTCGTGGGCGGCGTGCAGGGCGCGGGCCGCCTCCTCGAAGAAGGCGAGCAGGGCGTCGAGCTCGCGCGGGCTCTTCGGCGCGGGTGTCAGGCCGCGAGTCTGTCCGCGCCCCGCGCGTGCCTCGGCCAACACCGTCGCCAGAGTCGCGCCCTCGACGACGGGCATCGCGATCCAGGCCTCCTCCCCCTCGACCTCGGCGTCGTAGATCTTGCACAGCCCCGGGTGGTCGAGGCGCGAGACGACCTCCGCCTCGCGCTTGAGGCGTCCGCGCTTGGCCTCCGAGAAGAGCAGGCTGGTGGCGGGCAGCACCTTGAGCGCCACGCGGCGCGCGATGCGCTCGTCCTCGGCGAGATAGACGACGCCTTGACCGCCGCGACCCAGTTCGCCCAGCAAGCGATAGGGACCGACCCGCCGCGTCCGCGGCCCTGGTGCCTCGGGCTCCGCGGGACCGACACGCGCGGCGTACTCCCGCCGCAGCTCCTCCTCGCAGCCGGGGAAGCGCGCGAGGTAGTCCTCCAGGGAGCCGACGCGACCTGCGTCGAGATCGCGCAGGAAGGTCGTCAGGAAGTCGAAGAGCTCCGCCGTGCGCTCCTCTGCGGGGTCGGAACCGGCGTCCACACGGGGATTCTATAGACTCGGGTCCGGCATGAGCCCCGAGCCCCTCGACGACCCGATCGCGCCGGCCTCCACCGAGGCGGCCCAGGAGACCGAGCGCCTCGTGCGCGGCGCGCAGGCCGGGGCGCGCGAGGACTTCGCGCGCCTCTACGAGCGCCTCGCGCCCTCGCTCTACACCTGGGCCGAGCTACGCGTCGGGCCGGGGCTGCGCCCGTGGCTCGACCCGGCGGACCTCGTGCAAGAGGTCTGGCTGCGCGCCCTGCGGGCCTTCCGCGGCTTCGACCCGAGCTCGACGAGCTTCCGCTACTGGATCTTCCGCGTCGCCAAGAACGCCCTGCTCGAGGCCCTGCGCTGCGCGGAGTCGCGCCGGGGCCCGGCCCGGCCCGGGGCGAAGGAGATGCTGGCGCAGGTGCCCGACTCGGTGACCGCCATCAGCCGCCGGCTCGCTCGGCGCGAGGACCTGGCGCGCTTCCGCGCGTGGGTGGAGGCCCTCGAGGAGCGCGACCGCGAGCTCGTCCTCCAGATCGGCCTCGAGGGCCTCGACCACGCGCGCGTCGCGCGACGCGCGGGACTGCAAACGAAGACGGTCACCAAGCGCTGGCAGCGACTGCGCGAGCGGCTCGAGGAGTCGGGGCAGCTGCTCGAGATCCTGGGCGACTGACTCCGCGGGCCTTCCCGCGCGGCGAGCCTTCAGCTCCCGGCGGTCGCGACCGGCTCCATCTGCCGCAGCACGCCCTCCATCTGGGCCCAGCGCTGCTCGAGGCTGCCGGTGTAGCCGATCGACAGGCGCACGAGGCCGGGGCGGATGCCGGCCACGGCCAGGTCCTCCGGGTCCATCTCGCTCGAGGTCGAGCTGAAGGGCGCCGTCATGAGGGTGTCGAAGAAGCCCAGGCTGACGGCCATGAAGCCGAAGCGGTCCTCGTTCTGGAGGAGCTCCATGAAGCGGTTGGCCTGTTCGGCGCTGCCGAGGTCCACGCAGAGCAGGCCTCCGTGGCCGTAGCGGGCGTTGGAGATCGACTCGAGCAGCTCGTGGTCGGGGTGATCCTCCAATCCGGGGTAGATCACGGGCAGGCCTCGGTCTCGCAGGCGCCGGGCGAAGTGCAGGGCGCGGCGCGAGTGCTCTTCCATGCGCAGACCGAGGTGCGGCAGGCGCATGCTGATGTCGTAGGCCACGCGCGGGTCCATGGTCGGACCGAGCAGCATGAGCGGGCCCTGGTGAAGGTCCATCAAGCCGCGGACCAGCTCGGCGCTGCCGCAGATGGCCCCCGCGATCGCGTCCGAGGCCCCGTTGATGAACTTGGTCAGGCTGTGGACGACGACGTCCGCCCCCAGCTTCAGGGGCGACACGATCAGCGGGCAGAAGGTGTTGTCGACGACCAGCTGGACGCCGCGCTCGTGGGCCAGGCGCGCCAGCCGCGGGACCTCCGCGACGCGCAGGGTCGGATTCGACTGGGTCTCCACGTAGAGGATCTTCGTCCGCGGCGTGAAGGCTGCCTCGACGGCGGCGAGGTCGGAGGTGTCCACGAAGTTCACGCGGATGCCGCACTTCGCCGGGAGGAACTCGTCGAAGAGCGCGAAGGTCCCCCCGTAGACCGTGTGGCTCGAGAGCAGCTCGTCGCCGGACTGGCAGAGCTGCAGAACGACCGAGGAGATCGCGCTCATGCCGCTCGCGGTGCAGTAGCCGGCTTCGGCCCCCTCGAGGGCCGCGATCTGGCGACCGAGGACGTAGACCGTCGGATTGAAGTGCCGACCGTAGAGGTAGCAACCCTCCTGCTCCGGGCCCATCCGCCCCTGGAAGACCGCCGGGAGGGTCTCGGCGTCCAGGACCGTGAAGGTCGTGCTGGTCTCGATCGACATGTTGACGCCGCCGTGCTCGCCGAATTCGTGACGCACGTCGGCCAGGGACTCGATGGGATCGAAGGGCTTCATGGCTCGGTTCGGGGCTCAGGGGCTATTTTCGGAGTTCCCACTCCGCTGCTCAATCTAGTCCACGTCCCGCGCAGATCCCTACCGACTTCGTCGTAGTTCTCGACCCGTCACCGCCCGTCGGAGGCGCCTGCCCGGCGGCGAACCTCAGGGCTCGAGCTCGACGCGCACCCCGTTCGTCCCGTTGAAGCGGCCGCCGCAGGGGCTCGCGTCGGAGGCGTCGCGGTAGAGCACCTGGAAGTAGCGCGCGCTCCCCGGCGACCAGCCCGTGTCCGCGAGCAGCCCCGGCCCCCAGCGAGCGACGCCCCCCGTGTTCGAGACGTCCACGCCGATGGTCGCGAAGGTCCCGGCGGCGCACAGCAGCCCGTCGCCGAAGAGGCCCCCCAGGCCCGCGTTCGACTCCTGCGTCCCCGCGAAGAGCAGCGCCGTCTTGCCGGCGGGCACTCCCGTGGCGTCGAAGGCCAGGGAGTCTTCGGCCAGGGAGGTCGTGCCCTCGCCGCTCAGCCGCGCCCCCTCTCCACGGCTGTTCTCGCAGCCGCGGCCGGCCTCGCCCTGGTTGCCGCAGGGGCAGACGGCGCCGCCCCCGTCACCGAAGCAGAAGGGCACGCCGGTCTGCGCGTGGTAGTAGACCGCGCCGTTCCAGATCCGAGGTGAATAGCTCGTCGAGAAGGGGTAGGCCAGGCCGAGTCCCTGCGTGATCGCGAGGTCGGCGTTGGCCGCGGCGTCGTCCTGCCCGTCGCCGATGGTGTAGTTGATGGCGGGGCCCGAGGTCGCGGTGACGTAGACGCCCAGCCGCTCGCCCGCGGAGACGTGAACCCCGAGGGTGAAGGGCAGCGGCGTGGGGAGGTCGGTGCCGAGGCTCGCCACCGCGCCGGAGGCGACGAGGGTCCAGGCCCCGGGCCGACCCTCGAAGCCGGCGTAGCCACCGGGTCGCACCCAGACCTCGACCGTGGGCGTCCCGGCGTCGAGGTTGACGTCGAGGGCGACGAGGTCGATCTCGCGCTCGGCGACGAGGTCGAACATGTTGCCGGCTTGGCCGATGCTCGATGCGAAGGTCGTGCCCAGGCGGTCGAGCTGCTGTCCCGCGGCCGAGGCGGAGACGGCGAGGAGACAGGCGAGCAGCGGGAGGCCTCGGCGGCGACCCGGCGCCAGGGCGCGGGTCGCGACGGGGGCCAGCGGGGCCCACGGGGTCGCTCTCCTCCTGCTCAAGTTCTCTCCTCGGCGGGGGTCGGTGGGCTCGCGGGCCCGGCGCCACCTCTCCAGATGCGCTTTCCTTCCCCTGGATGCGAGGCTATCTCGACCGGCCGGAGAGCACAAGGCCCGGATTGGTGGAGGCTTAGAGCCGCCCCCAGGAAGCCTCCGGGGGCCCGTCCCGGCCCGCGACGCGCCCGCAGGGGCCTCGATCGCGCCCGATCGGTCCGTGGCAACCGCCCCCGGGTCGGGCCGCGGCACGCCGGGCCCCCTACACTCGATCCCGACATGCGTCGCCTCCGCCCTCCGCTCTGGCTGCTCCTCACCCTCGCCCTGCTCCTGGCGGCCGGGGCCTGGTTCACCCTGCGCCCGATCTTCTTCGGCGGTGGGCTCTATGGCGGCGGCGGCCTCGCCGGCGGGGACTTCGAGGAGGCCGAGTCGGGGGTCGCCTTCGTCGAGGTCGCGGCCCTCGCGGGCATCGACCACCTGCACCAGAAGCCGCGCCTCGACCCGCGCCTCGAGCCGATCATGAACTGGGTCGCCAGCGTCGGCGCGGCCGCGGCGAGCGCCGACTACGACGGGGACGGCCGCGCCGACCTCTACGTCACGACCTCGCGCAAGGGGGAGCCCAACCGCCTCTACCGCAACCTCGGCGACGGTCGCTTCGAGGAGGTGGGCGCGCGCCTCGGGGTCGCCGAGGCCAACGACGAGCGCGGGGCCAGCATGGACTGCGTCTGGGGCGACTACGACAACGACGGGGACCCCGACCTCTACGTCGTGCAGTGGGGCGTCGACCGCTTGTATCGCAACGAGGGCGGCACCTCCTTCACCGACGTCACCGACGAGGCCTTCGAGCACGAGGACGGCCGGCCCGGTCCGCCGCTGGCCAACGGTTGCTCGGCGGTCTGGTTCGACTACGACGGCGACGGCTTCCTCGACATCTACGTCGGCAACTACTTCGCGGCCCGGGACCTCTGGGACCTCGACACGACGCGCATCCTGCACGACGACTTCGAGCGCTCGCGCAACGCGGGTCCCAACGCCCTCTACCGCAACCTCGGCGACGGGAGCTTCGTGGACGTGGCGCCCGAGCTGGGCCTGGACGACGAGGGCTGGACCCTGAGCGTGGGCCACGGGGACTGGAACAACGACGGCCTGCAGGACCTCTACTGCGCCGACGACTTCGGGCCCGACCAGCTCTTCCTCAACCGCGGCGGCGGCCGCTTCGAGGACGTGACCGAGCGCGCCATCGGCCATGACACGAAGAAGGGCATGAACGTGGACTGCGGGGACTTCGACGGCGACGGATGGCTCGACGTCTACGTGGCGAACATCACGACGCAGGACTACCTGCGGGAGTGCAACATGCTCTGGCGCCACCTGGGGCTCGACGGCGAGGGCGTGCCCCTCTTCGAAGACGTCGCCGTGCTCAAGGGCGTCTGCGACGGCGGCTGGGGCTGGGGCGCGAAGTTCCTCGACTTCGACAACGACGGGGACGTGGACCTCGTCGGCCTGAACGGCTTCATCAGCGACGGCGAGGGCAGCTACTGGTACGACCTCGCCTCCTGGACGGTCACCGGGGACGACGTGGCCGACGCCCTCAACTGGCCGCCGATCGCCGGGCGCAGCTTCTCGGGCTACGAGCCGGCGCGTCTGTGGCGCAACGACGGGGGCCAGTACGAGGAGGTCGCCGAGCGCGCGGGGATCGAGAGCGTCTCCGACGGCCGCGGGGTCGTGTGCTTCGACTACGACGACGACGGGGACCTCGACCTCTACTTCGCCAACCAGGGCCAGCCGGGAGAGCTCTACCGCAACGAGATCGGCTCTTCGGGCAACTACCTGGCCTTGGCCCTCGAGGGGCGGCCGGAGCTCGGCTCGAACCGCGACGCCGTGGGAGCGCGCGTGACGGTGGTCACGAGGGAGGGGCGCCAGGTCCGGGAGCTCGAGGGCGGCAACAGCTACTGCGGGCAGTCCGATCGCCGCCTGCACTTCGGGCTGGGGGACGCGCTGGTCGCGACGGAGGTCGAGATCCGCTGGCCCTCCGGAGGCGTCCAGCTCCTGGAGAAGGTGCCCGCCAACCAGGTCCTGCGCGTGCGCGAGGCCGAGGGCCTCGGCCGCGAGTCGCGCTGGATCCCGCGCGAGAAGTCCCTGCGCGCCGCCGCCCTCGTCGAGACTGGGGACTGGGCGCCGGCCCTCTCCCCCGCCGAGGTCGACGCCCTGCTCGGAGGCCTCGAGGAGAAGCTGCGCGGCGCGCCGGGGGACCTCGCCCTCGGCAGCCGCTACCGCAAGCAGTGCGTGCGCCTCGGCGCCCACGATCGCGCGATCGAGTTCCTCGAGGCGCTCGCCCGTGAGCGACCCAAGGTGCCGAACCTTCGGCTGCAGCTCGCCTCGGCCTACGTCGACAAGATCCCGACCTGCGGCGGGATGGCGGCCATCGTCTCCAAGGGCACGCTGGCGCGACAGTCCCTCGACCAGCTCGACCTCCTGATCGAGGAGGACGCGGGCTGGTGGCCCGCGCTCTACTCGCGCGCGACCAACCACCTGCATTGGCCCCAGGCCCTGCGCCACTCGGCCGCCGCGGCGCGGGACTTCGAGGCCTTGATCGCCCTGCAGGAGCTCGCCCCCTCGCGGCCCTTCCACGTGCGGGCCTACATCGGCCTCGGCGACGCCCGCGCCAAGGACGGGGACCTCGAGGGAGCCCGCGAGGCCTGGGAGGCGGGGGGCGCGCGCTTCCCGAAGGACGCGGAGCTCGCCGCCCGCCTGGAGCACGATGAGCTGGCGCAGGCCCAGGCCTACGTCGAGGCCCAGCGCAGCCTCGAGCGCGAGATCGACACGGACTACTCCTTCCTGCTCTTGCCCTAGTCGGGGCGCGCTAGAAGGAATCGGGGCCACGCGTCGATGGGAAGGCCGGCCGCGCGCCCACCAGCTCGCGGCGGATTCGGTCGACGAGGGAAGCGACCCCCTCTCTCCAGCCCGCCGACATCGTGAGCGACTCCCTCTCCGCCCTTCCGGCCCCCGCGGCGACCCAAGCCGACCCCCTCCTCGTCCTCCACGTGGGCTGCGGCTCCCGGGGGGCGACCGCCCTGCACGAGGCCTTCCGGGGACCCGGCTGGCGGGAGCTGCGCCTCGACGTCGACCCCGCCGCGCGGCCGGACATCGTCGCCTCGATGACGAACATGCCGATGGTCGACTCGGCCTCGGTGGACGCGGTCTTCTCCTCCCACAACCTCGAGCACCTCGAGGCCCACGAAGTCCCCTTGGCCCTGGGCGAGTTCTTCCGCGTGCTGCGTCCGGGCGGGCTCCTGCTCGTGACGATGCCCGACCTGGAGGCCGTCGCGCGCCTCGTCGTCGAGGGCAAGCTCGAGGAGACGGTTTACGAGTCGCCCGCCGGCCCCGTCGCGCCGATCGACATCCTCTTCGGCTTCCGGCCCTTCATCGCGCGCGGCGCGCGGGCCATGGCGCACCGCACGGGCTTCACGCTCCGGAGCCTCGGGCGACACTTGCGCGACGCGGGCTTCACGGAGGGCAAGCTCTGGAGCGAGGGCCTGGACCTCTGGGCCTTCACGACCCGGCCCGCGGCGGACGCGCCGGATCCGAGCTAGAGAGCCGTGAGCGAGCGGAGCCGCGCAAGCGCGAGCTCCGCCGAGGCGCCGGAGCGACCTCTGCGCACGCTGACGTGCGCGCGCGCACGCGCTGGAACCGGGCGCTCCAGAGATTCGGGATTGGTGGAACCCGCCCCCGGGACCCGGCCCTCAGAATGGTCCTGGGCCGCCCCCGCGGCCGCGTCCTCGCCCCCGGATCCCCACTCCGCCATGCTCTCGATCTCGATCTGCCTCGCGCTCGCCCCGCTCGCCTCCCCGACGCAGCTCCCCGCCGCCCAGGAGCCGGGTCGCCTGCGACACGTCGTCGCCGACGGCCGCCACGAGCTGCGGGGACCGGAGGGCGAGCTCGTCCACGCCACGACCGCCGTCCTGGTCGACCTGCGCGAGCTGCAGCTGCCCGGGGAGGCCGGCTTCGTCACCCTCTGGCAGGAGGAGCGCGGAGGCGAGCGCCGAGCCCACTACCTCGTCGAGCGCGAGGATCGCGGCCGCGCGCGGGTGCGCGAGACCGACTACACGATCCATCTCAAGCGCGAGCGCTTCGACCCCCTGGAACGCGACCCCCTGGCGGCCGAGGCCGGCCTCGGGGAGTCCGGGGAGCTGCACCTCGTGCAGTTCGCCTGCCCGCCCCTGGCCGAGCTGCGCGCCGACCTCGAGTCCCGCGGCGCCGAGGTCCTGAGCTTCCTCCCGATGCACACGCGCATCGTGCGCATGGACGCCGAGCTCGCGGCCGAAGTGGCCCAGCTCCCCTACGTCCGCTGGGTGGGTCCCTACCGCGCCGACTACCGGCTCGAAGCGGAGCTGCTGGACGGCCTGGCCGCCGGGGAGCTGGCGCCGCTGACCCACTGCCACGTCCAGGTCTTCGAGGAGGGCCCGCGTCAGAAGACCGTCGTCGCCCGCCGCATCGCGGAGCTGGGCGGCCAGGTCGTGACCCAGTACCCCGAGGGCTTCCGCCTCGACGCCCTGCTGACGCCCGAGCAGCTCCTGGCCGTGGCGGCCTTCGACGAGGTGCTCTTCGTCGACCGCTACCAGGCGCCGGAGGAGGACCTCAACCGCGTGCGCGACGTCGGCGGGGCGAACGCCCTCGAGAGCCTCGAGGGCTTCAGCGGCCAGGGCGTGCGCGGCGAGGTGATGGACGGCAACGTGCGTCAGACCCACGCCGGCTTCCAGCACGACCCGCTGATCATCCACGGCGCCCTCGGCGGCAGCACCGACCACGGCACGAAGACGACCGGCATCGTCTTCGGCGACGGGACCGGCCAGCCCAGCGCCCGGGGCCTCTTGCCCAACGGTCAGGGGATCTTCGCGGACTACGGCTTCCTCGGAAACCGCTACGCGCACACGGCGCAGCTCCTGGCGGCCCCCTACTTCGCCGTCTTCCAGTCCAACAGCTGGGGCTCGGGCACGACGACCGCCTACAACTCCACGTCGAATCAGATGGACAACATCCTCTTCGACATGGACATCACGATCATCCAGTCGCAGAGCAACACCGGCAACCAGCTCTCGCGTCCCCAAGCCTGGGCCAAGAACATCATCTCGGTCGGCGCCCTCTATCACCGCAACACGGCGAGCCTGGTCGACGACGACTGGGCCGGCGGCGCCAGCATCGGGCCGGCCGCGGACGGTCGCGTGAAGCCGGACCTCTGCTTCTGGTACGACTCGATCTGGACCACGGACGACGAGCACGACACGGACTACAACACGAGCTTCTGCTGCACGAGCGCCGCCACCCCCTGCGTCGCGGGCTACGTCGGCCTGGTCCAGCAGATGTGGTCCGAGGGCGTCTTCGGCTTCACGCCGGCCGGCAACACGGTCTTCGAGCGCCGCGCCAAGGCCTCCACGGTGCGCGCCCTGCTCGTCAACTCGGCGACGCAGTACGACTTCAGCGGCACGGGCCACGACCGCACCCGGACCCACCAGGGCTGGGGCCTGCCGGACGTCGAGACCCTCCACGACAACCGCGAGTCGATGCTGATCGTCAACGAGTCGGACGTCCTCGCGGAAGGCGCCTCGGTGCTCTACGAGGTCACGGTGCAGCCTGGGCAGCACGACCTGAAGGCGACCCTCGTCTACATGGACCCCCCCGGCACGACTTCCGCCTCCCAGCACCGCATCAACGACCTGAGCCTGAGGGTCACCGCCCCGGACGCGACGGTCTACTGGGGCAACAACGGCCTCCTGGCCGGCAACTGGTCGACCTCCGGCGGGAGCTCGAACACGATCGACGTGATCGAGAACGTCTTCGTCCAGAACGCCCAGGCGGGCGAGTGGACCGTCGAGGTCTTCGCGGACGAGGTCAACCAGGACGGACACGTCGAGACCGGGGCCCTCGACGCGGACTTCGCCCTGGTCGTCAGCGGCATCAGCCCGCTGCCCTTCTGCGTCCTGCCCACGACCCACTGCACGGGCAAGCTGAACTCCGTCGGCACGGTGCCCGAGATCGGCTGGCAAGGCGACGCGCGGGTCTCCGACAACGACTTCCAGATCACGGTGGCCCTCGCCGTGCCGCAGAAGTCCGCCCTGATCTTCTGGGGCGACGACCCGGCCACGATCCCCTTCCAGGGCGCCACCCTCTGCGTCCAGGGCCCCCACACCCGCGGCCAGGTGCTCACGACCGGCCCGCTGGGCGGCGCCACCTGGAACGTCGACCTCTCCGGCAAGACGGTGGGCACGAGCGAGAACTACCAGGTCTGGTACCGCGACCCGGGCGACCCCGCGGGCTTCGGCACGGGGCTCTCGGACGGGATGACCGTGACCTATTGCGAGTAGGAGCGATCGGGGGCCCCCGCCCCCACACCGCCTAGAAGTAGCGCGAGATGACCGCCCTCGCCGCCGCCAGGCGCGCGATCGGCACCCGGAAGGGTGAGCAGGAGACGTAGTCGAGCCCGATGTCGTGGCAGATGCGGATCGACTCGGGGTCGCCGCCGTGCTCGCCGCAGATGCCGAGCTTGAGGCCGCGGCGGGCGCGGCGGCCCTCGGAGCAGGCGATGTCCATCAGGCGACCGACCCCGGTCTCGTCCAGGGTGGCGAAGGGGTCGTTCTCGTAGATCCCCTCGCGGACGTACTCGGGGATGAAGCTGCCGCCGTCGTCGCGGCTGATGCCGTAGGTGGTCTGGGTCAGGTCGTTCGTGCCGAAGGAGAAGAACTCCGCGCTCCTCGCGATCTCGCCGGCCGTGAGGGCGGCGCGGGGTAGCTCGATCATCGTGCCGACGAGGTAGCGGATGGAGAGCTGCTCGGCGGTGAACACGTCCTGGGCGATCTCGTGCACGATGGCCGCCTGGGAGTCGAACTCGGCGGCCGAGCCGATCAGGGGGATCATCACCTCCGGGTGCGGCGTCACCCCGGTGCGCTTGGCGACGCTGCAGGCCGCCTCGAAGAGGGCCCTCATCTGCATGCGGGTGATCTCCGGGTAGGTGATCCCGAGGCGGCAGCCGCGGTGGCCGAGCATCGGGTTCGCCTCCTGCAGGCTCTCGACCTTGTTCGCGAGGTGCTGGGCCGAGACGCCCAGCTCCTCGGCGAGCTCCGCGACGAGCTCGGGGTCGTGGGGCAAGAATTCGTGCAGGGGCGGGTCGAGGGTGCGGATCGTCACCGGCCGGTCGCCCATGGCCTCGAAGATGCCCTCGAAGTCCGCGCGCTGGAGCGGCAAGAGCTTGTCGAGGGCGGCCTGGCGCCCAGCGGCGTCGGAGGCCAGGATCATCTCGCGCACGGCATCGATCTTCTTGCCCTCGAAGAACATGTGCTCGGTGCGGCACAGACCCACGCCCTCGGCGCCGAAGGCGATCGCCTGGCGGCACTGGTCGGGTTGGTCGGCGTTGGTGCGCACGCCGAGGGTCTTGTAGCGGTCGGCCCAGTTCATGAGCTTGCGGTAGGCGCCGACGATGGGCGCGCTCGCGGCCCCCTCGGGCTCGTCCCCGAGTACCGCGCGCAGGACCTCGGCCTGCCGCGTGCGGACCGGCCCCTGGTAGACCTCGCCGGTGTTGCCGTCGAGGCTGAGCTCGTCGCCCTCCGCGACCACGGTGCCACCGACACGCAGGGTTCGCGACGCGTAGTCGATGTGGCACTCCCCGGCGCCCGAGACGCAGACCTTGCCCATCTGACGCGCCACGAGGGCGGCGTGGCTCGTCATGCCGCCGCGCGCCGTCAGGATGCCGCGCGCCGCCTGCATGCCGCGGATGTCCTCGGGTGAGGTCTCCTCCCGCACGAGGATCACCTGCTCGCCGCGCTCCTTGCGCAGCACGGCGTCGGCGGGGTGGAAGACCACGTGGCCGCTGGCCGCGCCGGGTCCCGCATTCAGCCCGCGGGTCAGGAGGCGTCCCTCGGCCCGGGCCTGGTCGAGCTCCCTGGCGTCGAAGACCGGCTGCAAGAGCTGGTTGAGGGCCTCGGGCTCGACCCGCATCAAGGCCTCCTCCTCGGTGATCAGGCCCTCCTCGACCATGTCCACCGCGATTTGCACCGAGGCGAAGCCCGTGCGCTTCCCGGCGCGGCACTGGAGCATGAACAGGCGCCCGCCCTCGATCGTGAACTCGAGGTCCTGCATGTCGCGGTAGTGGTGCTCGAGCTTCTCCTGGATGCCGAGCAGCTGCCTGTAGGCCTGGTGCGAGACGCGCTCGAGCTTCTCGATCGGGTCGGGGGTGCGGATGCCCGCGACGACGTCTTCCCCCTGGGCGTTCATCAGGTACTCGCCATAGAAGCGCTTCTCTCCGGTCGCCGGATCGCGCGTGAAGGCCACACCCGTGCCGCTGTCCTCGCCCAGGTTCCCGAAGACCATCGCCATCACGTTGACGGCCGTTCCCCACTCGCTGGGGATGCCGCTCATCTGCCGGTAAGCGATGGCGCGGTCGTTGTTCCAGGAGCCGAAGACCGCGCCGATGGCCGCCCAGAGCTGGTCGACGGGGTCGTCGGGGAAGTCCTCGCCCGTGCGCCGCTTCACGATCGTCTTGAAGGTGGCGACGAGCTCCTGGAGGTCGCTGGCCTCGAGCTCCATCACGGTCTGCACCGCGCGCGCGCGCTTGAGGTCCTCCAGCTCGCGCGTGAAGGGGCTCACGTGCTCGCCAGGGGCCGGGCCGATCCCCAGCACGACGTCACTGAACATCTGCACGAAGCGCCGGTAGCTGTCCCAGGCGAAGACCGGATTGCCGGAACGGGCCGCGAGACCGGCGACCGTGTCGTCGTTCAGCCCGAGGTTCAGGACCGTGTCCATCATCCCGGGCATCGAGACGCGGGCCCCGGAGCGCACCGAGACGAGCAGCGGGTTCTCCGGGTCGCCGAAGCGCTTGCCGAGGGCCTTCTGCATTCGCTCGGCGGCGACGACCATCTCCTTGCGCAGCCCCTTCGGGAAGCGCCCGTCGGTGCGGGAGAAGTAGGTGCAGACCTCGGTCGAAATCGTGAAGCCCGGGGGGACAGGCAGGCCCAGGGCGCACATCTCCGCCAGATTCGCCCCCTTGCCCCCCAGGACGTCGCGCATGTCCCGGTTACCGTCGGCACCTTCCTCGTCGAAGTAGTAGACGTAGCGGCGATCCCCGGGCACGGAGTCCACGCGAGGGGGGCGGGCGGCATTCTGGGCGGGGGGCGGGCTCATCGGTCGCTTCGTCGCAGGAGTCGTCGGGAATCGGCGGTCGAGGGCAGTCGGGAATCTCCCGGGAGGGCGGGCCTCGGATGCTCCGGGCCCCGCTCCCCAGGGAGATGCTCTCTCACGACGGCGGAGAGGATAGCGGGCTCGATCGGCTTCGCGACCGAGTCGTCCATCCCCGCCGCGAGACAGCGCTCGCGATCCACCGGCAGGGCGTTGGCCGTCATGGCGATGATCCGTTGCTCCGGCCGCAACAGGCGGATCGCCCGGGAGGCCTCGTAGCCGTCCATGACCGGCATCTGGCAGTCCATGAAGATCAGGTCGTAGGCGCGTTCCCGGACTCGCTCCAGGGCCTGGGCGCCGTCGTCCGCGACCTCGACCTCGAAGCCCAATCGCTCGAGGAGCTTCTGGGCCACGAGCTGGTTCACGGGGTTGTCTTCGACGACGAGCACCTCGCCCTCGAAGCGAGGGCCGACTCCGCTCGTCGAGACGGCGGGAGCGCGCTCCTCCTCGACGCCTTCCGGACCAGCGAGGCAGGCGAGGAGCTCCGCGTGCCGCACGGGCTGGCGGAAGGTCGCCTCGAAGAGGCCCGCCGGTCGCGAGGTCGCCTCGCCGGTCGTGCCCAGGAGCACGAAGCGCGGACGACCTCCGCTCCCGGGCTCCGCGACGACTTCCGCGTAGTCCGCCCCGTCCGCGCCGAGGGTCCCGCCGTCCACGAGGCAGAGGTCGAAGGGCGCTCCTCCCTCGCTGCCGGCGCGCAGGAGCTCGAGGCCCGCCGCGGCGCTCTCCGCGCAGGTGACCGCGAGGCCCGCGCTCGTGAGCTGACGCTGGAGGACGCCGCGGGTCGCCCCGTCGCCGTCCACGACCAGGGCGCGCTGCCCTCCCAGGCGCTCGGCGAGGCTCGCCCGCCGGCTCTCCTCGCGTGGGTCGACCTCGAGCTCGACCCGGAAGGAGAAGGTGCTGCCCTCGCCGAGCGTGCTCTCGACGCCGATCTCCCCCCCCAGGAGCTCGACGAAGCGCTTGCTGATCGTCAGCCCCAGGCCCGTCCCGCCGAAGCGCCGGGTGGTGGAGTTGTCGGCCTGGGAGAAGGACTCGAAGATCGAGGCGAGGGACTCCGGGGCGATGCCGACGCCCGTGTCGACGACGCGAATCTCGACCGCGGCCCGGCCGCCCGCCACGGGGCCGCGCAGCCCCGCCTCGATCCGGACGCTGCCCCGCTCGGTGAACTTGATCGCGTTGCCGACGAGGTTGATCAGCACCTGGCGCAGGCGCGCGCTGTCCCCCACCACCTGCAGGGGCACGCCGGGGTCCACGTCGCAGAGGAGCTCGACGCCCTTGCGCCGCGCCCCCTCGACGAGCAGGTCGGCCACGTCGTGCACGCAGGCGTGCAGGTCGTAGGGCACCGACTCGAGGGAGATCTTGCCCGACTCGATCTTGGAGAAGTCGAGGATGTCGTTGATCACCTCCAGGAGCCCTTCGCCCGAGCTGCGGATCGTCCCGAGGTACTGCCGCTGCTCCGGGCTCAGGCCGGTCTCGGCCAGGACCTGGACCATCCCGAGCACGCCGTTCATCGGCGTCCGGATCTCGTGGCTCATGTTCGCGAGGAACTCGCTCTTGGCCCGGCTGGCCTCGAGGGCGCGGTCGCGCATGGCCTCGAGCTCCGCGGTGCGCTTGGCGACGCGCTCCTCGAGCCCGGCGTTGGCCTCCCGCAACTCGCGGGCGGCCCGCTCGGCCTCCCCCGCCGCGTCCCGCAGCGCCTGGTCGAGGCTCGAGAGCTCGTCGTTCGAGTCGAGGCTCTCCGACGCCGGCGCCTCGCCGCGGCGGATCGCGTCCACCGTCCCCATCAGGCGCTCGACCGGGCGCAGCACCAGCTGGCGCACGTTGACCCAGATCACCGCCACCAGGAAGGCGATCAGGAGGAATTGCAGGCGCGCGATCGTGGAGAGCTGGTGCAAGAGGGCGTTCAGCACTCCCTCCTGCGGCTGCTCGAGCACCACCTCCGCGTCGAGGGCACCGACGACCTCGGAGGCGACGAGCGCCTCGCCGCCGCGCAAGGTCGTGCCGCGCTCGAGCCAGGCTCGACCGTCCGGTCCGTTGATGCGCACGCGGGCCCGCGAGTGCTCGCCGTAGGTGAAGGCCAGGGGCATGTTCACGAGGGCGCGCACGTCGACCTGCAGCACGCCGACTCGCCCCGGCCCGCTCCCCGCGATGCCGCGGTGGACGAGGGAGACGCGGCCGCGGGCGTCGCAGTGCGAACTCCAGCCGACGGGCTCCTCCGCGGGCCACCAGGGCTCCGTCCCGCCCGCCTCCTCGGGCAGCTGCGTCGGGTCATGGCCCCAGACGGTCAAGCGTCGACCCTCGCCCTCGAAGACGGCGAAGGCGATCACCTCCGGGTGTCCCTCGAGCAAGGTCTCGACGCCGTCACCTCCGGGGGGACCCGCGGGTCGAGCTTGGGCCTCCTGGACGAGCAGGGCCTTCGCCAGCTCGTGGTAGCCCATCACCTGGTGGTCGATCAGCGCGGCGGCGTAGCGCGCGCTCCTCTCCAGCTCCTCCACGGCCCGACGGCGCACGACGTCCCGGCCCCAATGCAGGTTGAGGAGCGAGAAGAGGGCCGCCAGGGCCAGGGTCGGCACGACGATGCGCGCCAGGAGCTTGTGCCCCAGGTGCCGGACCCGGGGGGCCTCCCCGAGGCGGGGGCGTCGGAGCGGGGACATCCCCCTGCTATCGGCCGGGGAGGCCCGGCACTCGGACACCAGAATCGCTTTCCCACCGAACGGGCGGAGGGGGGCCGGGCGCGTGCCCGGCCCCCCTCCGCCCTGGGTGCGGGAGAGCGTGTCGGCCCCCTCTGGCCCCCTCAGTTGGTGAAGTCCACCGCCACGCCGTGGGTCAGGTTGAAGCCCCCGCCGCAGGGGGAGCCGTTCGTGTCGCGGTACCAGACCTGGAAGTAGCGCGTGTCCCCGCCGGACCAGCCGCCTTGGGGGGCGAGGCCAGGGCCCCAGGTGGCAGAGCCCGAGCCGTCGGCGATCATGACGCCCAGGCGCTTCACCGGGCCGCCGGCGCAGCGCAGGCCGTCGCCGAAGATCACGCCCTGGCCGCCGTTGACCTGCTGCTCCCCCGAGAAGAGCAGGCCGGGGACCGGACCCTGGGCCCCGTCCAGGCGCAGGCGCAGGTCGTCGTTGAGGACGCTCGAGGTCCCCAGCACCGCCAGGGTCGCGCCGCCCCCGCCGGAGTTCGCGCAACCCTCGCCGTTGCTCCCGAAGTTGCCGCAGGGGCAGGCCGAGGCGCTACCGTCCCCGTAGCAGTACTCGCTGGAGAAAGGCGCGCCGGGCACGAGCTGGAAGCCGTTCACGCTGCCGGAGTCGTCGCTCGTTTGGGGCTTCACCTCGACGCTGAAGCTCCCGCCCGTGACCGCGAAGGTGTGGCGCGCGTAAGTGATGCCTTGCACGTGGGGCGAGCCGGCCCAGATGCCGCCCACGGTCTGGGTCGAGGCCGCGTCACCGACGATCGTCACCTCGGAGATCATGCCGTTGTTCTCGGGAGCCCAGGCGTAGGTGTAGAGCGTGTACTCGCCGTCGATGAGACCATCCCAGGTCCAGACGGCCGCCGGCCCCACGAAGGAGATCGCCTGCACGTCGGAGGTGAAGGCGTCGTCGTCCCCACCGAGCGTCCCGAAGGGGTGGTTGTAGGAGGAGGTGACGTTGCTGCTCAGGGTGACCGAGGTCGGCACGGCGGCGAGATTCGCCAGCGTCTCCGAGTAGGGCGTCGCGACGGCGTTCCACTCCCCGGTCTGGCCGGCCGCGGCGCCGTAGCCGTTGGAGGGTGTCGGCCACAGGATCAGGTTGTCCCCGACGTCGACGTTGAAGGCCTGGCCCTGGGCGGCGGCCGAGAGCAGCGGGAGGGCGAGGAGGAGCGAGGTGCAGCGCTGGAGAGTCATGCCGAAGCGGGGTCTGGAGTCGCGGTCCCGGCCCGAAGGACTCGTGCCGGCACCTCCAATCCTACTCCGCGCGCACGATCACGTGGTTCGGGACCTGGTTGGGGTTCTTCCCGTCCACCGGGAAGTGCTCCGCGAGGACCTCCTCGCAGGCCTCGATGGCCCGCATCAGCCCCCCGAAGAGGTCTCCCGCGCGAACGCCCTCGAGGATCGCGGCGTCTGTAACTTCCCAGTGAGTCGCGTCGAGCTTCGCGTCGATCCCGTGGTCGCCGAGCACGATGACGCGCCGCTCGAAGAGGGAGACGAACAGCAGCACGCCGGTGCCTTCCACGGTGCGGTGCAGCCCGCTGCGGTAGAACTCCTGGAAGGCCTGCTCCTGGGCGGTCTCGTCGGCGCGGTCCTCGCGCACGAACACTCGGCGGAAGCCCCGCACCCGCGCGGCGGCCAACATGCCGAGGCCGCCGAAGGCCAGCTGGCAGGCGAAGAAGAGCGCCGGCGAGTCCCAGGGCAACCAGCGCGCCGTCGCCGCCGTGCCGAGCAGCAACGTCAAGAGCCCGGCGACCCAGGGCGCCGCCGGGTGGGCGTCCGAGCGCTCGAGGACGACGACGACGATCTCCCCCGTCGTGCGCTCCTCGGCGCGGGTCAAGGCGCCCTCGAGTCGCGAGCGCTCCTTCGGTCCGAGGACGTCCGCGGCCCGGTAGCGACCGCGTTGCGTCCAGGCGCGGGCGAGCAGCGCGAGGTAGGCCAGGCCGAAGGCAAAGGCCGCGCCCATCGCGATCCAGCGCAGGAGCGCGGTCCAGCCGAGGTCGGGCGCGCTCCAGTCGACGAGCGCGAGGATCGGGAGCGTCGTGGTGCCTTGCATCGCGATCACCATCCCCCCGAGGCGCCGCCGCCGGAGAAGCCGCCGCCCCCACCGAAGCCGCTGAAGCCGCCGCCGCCGAAGCCGCCGCCGCCGACCCCGCCGTGGAAGGAGCCACCGCGGTGACTGACGGAGCTGGCGAGCCAGAGCCAGGGCCAGATGCCCATGCCGCCTCCACGGCCGCCGCGGCCGCGTCCCAGGCGGCCCAAGAACAGGAGCACGAACAGGAAGAAGAGGAACACGGCTCCCCCGCCCGCGGCCCGGCGACCGTGACGACCGCCGCGGCTCGACTCGATCGGCGCGTAGTCCCCTCCGATCGCCGCGTGCATCGCGAGCACGCCGGACCTCAGGCCGCCGGGGAAGTCACCGCGACGGAACTCCGGCGCGATGACCTCGCGGATGATGCGACCGGAGATCGCGTCGGTCAGCCCGCCCTCGAGGCCGCGGCCGACCTCGATGCGCAGCTTGCGGTCGTCGCGGGAGACCACGAGCAGGGCTCCGTTGTGCTCGTCCTTCCCTCCGATCCCCCAGCTGCGCCCGACCTCCAGGGCGAAGCGCTCGATCGGCTCGCCGCCCAGGTCGGGCACGGTGAGCAGGGCAATCTCGTGGCCGGCGCCCCGCTTGTAGGACTCCATCAAGGCCTCGAGCTGGCGCTCTTGGGCGTCGTCCAGGAGCCCGGCGAGGTCGGTCACCCAGCCGTCGTTGCGGGGGACCTGGACCTCGACCGCGGCGCGCGCGGGCGCGGGCAGGAGGACCGCGACCACGAGGGCCAGGGCCAGGGAGAATCCACGCGGGAAGCTCACTCTCCCCCGCCGAAGTCGATGGTCGGCGTCGCGCGCTCGGCCCCCGTGGCCGCCTCGAGCTGGGGCAGGCGCTCGAAACCGAAGGCCCCGCCGACCACGTTGCCCGGGAACTTGCGCAGGCTCGCGTTATACTCCTTGACCGCCGCGATGTAATCCGTGCGGGCCACGGCGATGCGGTTCTCGCTGCCCTCGACCTGGGACTGCAGGTCGCGGAAGCCGGCGGTGGCCGTGAGCTGCGGGTAGCGCTCGACCGCCACCAGCAGCCGCCCGATGGCCGAGCCGAGGCCCTGCTGGGCCTCGAGGTACTCGCCCATCGCCGCGGGGTCGCTCGTTGGAGCGGAGGGGAGCTGCACGCGTCCGACGGACGCGCGCGCCTCGGTCACCTCGGTCAGGACCTCCTTCTCGAAATCCGCCGCGCCCTGCACCGTCGCCACGAGCTGGGGGATCAGATCGAAGCGGCGCTTGTACTGGTTGTCGATCTGACTGAAGGCCTGGTCGACGCTCTCCTGCCCTTCGACCAGGGCGTTGTAGCGGCCGACGACGCAGCCGCCCCCCGCCAGGACGATCAGCGCGAGGGCGGCCAGGAGGATCAGGCCGAAGTTGGCCCCACCCGCGCTTCGCTTCCGGTTCATCTCCACTTCTTCCATGCTTTCGATTCGTTCTGCTGCGGCGCGCTGCCGCTCGGGCCCGTGGGTCGGGGACTCGCCGACCTACGGCGACGGCCCGCAGTATGCCGCCTCCCGCCGTCCATTCATGGGCAATCGCGGTCCGATGGGGCGGATCCACCCTACGCCCGCCCGCGTCTCCACCCCCGGCCCGGCGAGACGCTAGACTGCGCCGCGCCTCCACTCCTCGCGCCGGCATCCCTCGCCCCGAAAGCCCGTCGATCCCGCTCCGATGACCGAAGCCACCACCCTGCCCGAGAACCCCCTGCTGGCCCCCACCGGCATCCCCGCCTACCCCGACTTCCGCCCCGACCACGTCGAGCCTGGGGTCGAGGCTCTCCTCGCGGAGCTCGCCGACTCCCTCGAGCGGCTCGAGCAGGAAGCCCCCGCCACCTGGGCCGGCGTGGTCGAGGAGTTCGAGCGGATCAGCGACCGCCTGAGATTCGTTTGGGGCCTCGTCTCGCACCTGATGAACGTGCGCAACACCCCCGAGCTGCGCGAGGTCCACGACCGCATGCAGCCGCGCATCGTCGAGCTGCGCATGAAGATCGGCCAGAGCCGCGCGGTCTTCGACAAGCTCGAGGCATTGCGCAACGGCCCCGAGTGGGAAGGCCTCGACGAGGGCCAGCGACGGACCGTGGAGGCCCTGCTGCACGACGCGCGCCTGGCGGGCGTCGGCCTCGAGGGGAAGACCAAGGAGCGCTTCAACCAGCTCCAGCAAGAGCTGGCCGAGCTCGGCACGCGCTTCGCCAACAACGTGCTCGACGCGACCAAGGCCTTCCACCTCGACCTGAAGGACCCCGAAGAGGTCGAGGGCTTGCCCCCCAGCCTCCTGGGCCTCGCCGCCCAGGCCTCGGGCGAAGAGGGCGCGACCGCGGAGACCGGTCCCTGGCGCATCACCCTCGACTTCCCGAGCTACCTGCCCTTCATGCGGCACTCCCGCCGCCGCGACCTGCGCGAGCAGCTCTACAAGGTCTACACCACCCGCGCCAGCTCCGGCGAGACGGACAACACCGAGATCGTGCGCGAGACCCTGCGCAAGCGCCGGGAGATGGCGAAGCTGCTCGGCTACGGCAGCTGGGCCGAGGTCAGCCTCTCGAACAAGATGGCGCCCGACGTCGGCGCGGTGCGCGAGCTGCTCGGGCAGCTCCTCGAGCGGGGGCGGCCGGCCGCCGAGCGCGACCTGGCCGAGATGTTCGAGTGCGCCCGCGCCGCCGGTGCCACGGACTTCCAGGCAGCGAGCGACCTGGAGCCCTGGGACTCCGGCTTCTGGTCCGAGCGGCTCCGCGAGCAGCGCTTCGCCTTCACCCAGGAGGAGCTGCGCCCCTACTTCCCCCTCGAGCGGGTGCTGACGGGACTCTTCGAGCTCGCCACGCGCCTCTTCGACGTGCGCCTGGAGGACGCCAGCGACCAGGTGCGGGGCTGGCACTCCGACGTGCGGTACTACGTCTTGCGCGACGCCGGGGGCGCGCCGCGGGCCTCCTTCTTCCTCGACCCCTTCGCGCGCTCGGAGGACAAGCGCGGCGGGGCCTGGATGGACGACTGCCTCGGGCGCAGCCGGCTCTTCCCCACGGCCGACGGTCAGCCGCGTCTGCCCGTGGCCTACGTCGTCTGCAACTTCACGCCGCCCGTGGGCGGCAAGCCGTCGCTGCTCACCTTCGACGAGGTCGAGACCCTCTTCCACGAGTTCGGCCACGCCATGCAGCACATGATGACGCGGGTCGAGCACGGCCTCGTGTCGGGCATCGGAAACGTGGAGTGGGACGCGGTCGAGCTCCCGAGCCAGTTCATGGAGAACTGGTGCTACCACGAGCCGACCCTGACGGGGCTGACGGCCCACGTCGAGACCGGCGAGCCCCTCCCCCGCGAGCTCTTCGAGAAGATCTCCGCCGCGCGCACCTTCCAGTCGGGCACCGGCACCCTGCGCCAGCTCTTCTTCGCCCTGACCGACCTCGACCTGCACGACACCTACGACCCGGAAGGCTCGGAGACCCCCGTCGAGGTGCAGGAGCGCGTCGCGGACGCCACCCTGGTCGGGAAGCGCTACACGGAGGGGCGACCCCTCTGCAGCTTCGCGCACATCTTCGCCGGCGGCTACGCGGCGGGCTACTACTCCTACAAGTGGGCCGAGGTGCTCTCCGCTGACGCCTTCGCGGCCTTCGAGGAGGTCGGCCTGGAGGACGAGGACGCGGTGGCCGACACCGGGCGTCGCTTCGCCGAGACCGTGCTGGGCCTCGGGGGCAGCCGCCCGCCGATGGAGGTCTTCAAGGACTTCCGCGGCCGCGAACCGAAGACCGACGCCCTCCTGCGCCACTGCGGGCTGGCGTGAGGCCATGCGGGTCGTCACCAGCTCGAACGAGCGCGACCTGTCGAACTCCTATCTCGTCGCGGAGCCGGCCAGCGGCGCCGCACTGCTCGTGGACGGCGGCACGCCGACGGCCCCGATCCACGCGGCCGTGGCCGAGCTCGGGCTGCGCCCCACGCACCTCCTCGTCACGCACCGGCACCCCGACCACATCGCCCACCTCGAGGAGTACGCGACAGGTTACGGCCTCGAAGTCTGGGGTCACCGCGCCGAGGCCGAGGCCTGCGGCGGCTTCGACCGCGAGCTCGAGGGGGGCGAGGAGCTCGCCCTCGGCGACCTGCGCGCGCGCGCCCTGCACGTCCCCGGACACACGGCGGGGCACCTCGCGGTCCACCTGACCGACGCGGGCTCGGGCACCGGCGCCGTCTTCACCGGCGACACCCTCTTCGCCGGCTCGGTCGGCGGCACCCGCGGGCGCGGCCACACCTGCTTCGAGGACCTGCGCCACTCCGTCCTCGAGGTGATCCTGGCCCTGCCGCCGGAGACGACGATCTACCCGGGCCACCGCTGCCCGACGAGCGTGGCCGAGGAGCTGGAGCACAACCTCTTCGTGCGCGCCTGGCGCGGGCTGGATCCACCGACCGAGACGCCTTGCCTCGCGCTCGGAGAGCCCGCGACCCTGCTCCTGCGGGCGCCGGACTACGACGGGGGCACGAAGTGCTGGGTGCGCTTCGACGCGGGCGGGCAGCTCGACGTCGTCCCCGGTTCCCGGGTTGAAGAGCGGCCCGGAGGATGAGCCCCGAAAAGAGGTGAGGCGAGGAGCCCCCCCCGGGTCCCTCGCCTCGATTTCTCGGGAATGCGCTTCTCGGGGTCGCGCGTCCCCGTGCTTGGCGCGGTCGGAGCGCGGATAGGCATCGCTCCGGTGGCCCCTCGCAGCGGGGTCTTGCGCTAGCGTCGATTGGATGGAACCACCCCCACGGGGGTTCGCCCCTTTCCCGAATTTCCCCGGAAGGGGGCGGGAGGCCTGGCCCAGGGGCGGGAAGCTCCCGAGACTGGGCCGCATGCCGCCCCAGCCGCCCTCGCCCCGACACCGGTCCCGAGACCGCGGCCCAGGCCCGCGCGGCGCGCCGGCGGCTCGCGATCTGACCCACGAGCGTCTGCTCGCGACCGTCGACGCCATTCCCGCCGGGCGCGTCGCGACCTACGGCCAGGTGGCGGAGGAGGCGGGGCTGGCCGGACGCGCGCGCCTGGTCGGACGCCTCCTGCGTGAGCTCCCCCCGGGCTCGGAGCTGCCCTGGCACCGGGTCCTGGCGGCCCCCGGCCGCTGTTCCCTCCCCGCGGGGAGCGAGAGCGCCCGCCGACGCCGACGACTGCTGCGGGCCGAGGGAGTCGAGATCGACGGCCGGGGTCGCGTGGACCTCGGTCGCTTCGGCTGGCGACCGCGCTGACAGTCGGCGGCGAGCTCCTTCGCCCTCGCCCGGCTCTGTGCCAAACTGCGCGGCTCGCTCGCCATGCTCGACACCCTGCGTCCCCTCTGGCCTCTGCTGCGCCGCTACCGCTGGTCCTTCTTCCTGGGCCTCTGCTGCATCGTCGCGGCCCAGGCCCTCAAGCTCCAGATCCCGCGCCACTTCTGGGGCACCCTCGAGGAGCTGCGGGTCCTCGGGGAGTCGACCGAGGGCGTGGAGGCGAAGCGCGTCCGCGAGCTGATCGGGAAGGCGGCCTTCTGGGTCCTGGTCCTGGCGGTGACGATCGCGCCGGTGCGCACGGCCAGCCGGCTCTTGATCCTGGGCACGAGCCGGCGCCTCTCGCGCGACCTCCTCGAGCAGGTCTTCGCCCACATGCTGCGCCTCGCGCCCTCCTTCTACGGGCGCAACCCGACGGGGCAGCTCATGTCCCGCTGCATCAACGACCGCGAGTACGTGCGCTCCCTGGGCGGCGCGGTGTTCATGTACTTCGCGGAGACGATCACCCTCTACGCGATCACCGTGCCCTTGATGGTCGCGATGGACGCGGAGCTCGCGCTGATCGCGATCTTGCCCTACCCGCTCTTCCTCTACCTCGCCAACCACCTCGCGGGGCGCATCCAGACCACGGCGCGCCTGGCCCAGAACGCCCTCGGGGAGATCTCCGAGAAGGTGGACGAGAGCCTGGCGGGGCAGCTCGTGATCAAGACCCTGGTCCTCGAGCAGGCGGACTACGAACGCTTCGACCTGCGCTGCGAGGCCTACCGCAGGCTGAACCTGCGGGTCACGAAGCTGCGGGCGCTGCTCTTCGCGTCGATGATGGGGCTCTCGGGCCTCTCCTTGATCCTGGTGCTCGGCATCGGCGGGCACAAGGTGGCCCGGGGCGAGCTCGCCTTCGGCGACTTCGGCGTGATCCTGACCTACCTCGCCTGGCTGGCGGTGCCGACGCGCATCCTCGGCTTCATCATCAGCTCGGCGCGGCGCGGGACGGCGGCCTACGCGCGGGTCCGCGAGATCCTCGACAGCGCGGTCGTCCTGCGCCAGGAGGGCCTGTCCCGCGTGGAGACGGGAGAGCTGCGCGGAGACATCGAGCTGCGGGGTCTGTCGGTCACCTACCCGCCCCTGTCGGAGCAGCCCCACCTCTCGGGCAGCCTCGACGACCGCCACGTCGGCGGGGAGGCGGACGCGGAGCGCCGGGTGCTGGATTCGGTCGACCTCCTGGTCCCCGCCGGCACGACCCTGGGCGTGGTCGGTCACACGGGGTCGGGCAAGACGACCCTGGCGCGCGTGCTCGCGCGCCAGCTCGAGGTGGACGCCGGCCAGGTCTTCGTCGACGGCGTGGACCTCGTGCACTACCCCCTCGACGGTCTGCGCGCCCAGATCGGCTACGTGCCCCAGGACGCCTTCCTCTTCAGCGAGTCCCTGCGCGAGAACGTCGCCCTCGGACGCCCCGAGGCCGCTGAGGAGGAGGTCCTGCGCGCCCTGCACGCCGCGCAGCTCGCCAAGGACCTCGACCAGTTCCCCGACGGCCTCGAGTCCCTGGTCGGCGAACGCGGCCTCAGCCTCAGCGGCGGCCAGCGCCAGCGCACCGCCCTGGCGCGCGTGCTCCTGCTCTCGCCGAAGCTCCTGATCCTCGACGACACCCTCTCCGCCGTCGACACGCACACGGCCGACGCCATCCTCGAGGAGCTGCGGCCCTTCGCCGCCGAGCGCACGACGGTGATCGTCGCCCACCGACTCTCGAGCCTGCGCCACGCGGAACAGATCGTCGTCCTCGAGGAGGGCCGCATCGTCGAGCGCGGGACCCACGCGGAGCTCTTGGCCCTCGGCGGCCGCTACCACGACACCTGGGAGCTGCAGGAGAAGAGCCGCGAGGCCCGCGAGGCGGCCGAGGCCCTGCGACGCGAGCTCGAGCTCGAGGGGGAGGCCAGGTCGTGAGCGAAGGTCGCGAAGGGGTGATCTACGACGCGCGGCTCGTGCGGCGGCTGTGGGGCTACGTGGCCCCCCACCAGCGCTGGCTGTGGACCTCCTTGGGGCTCTTGCTCGCCACCTCGGCCTTCGGGCTGGCGCGGCCCTGGTTGGTGAAGTTGGCGATCGACGAGTACGTCGAGCCGGACCGCATGGCGGGCTTCGGCTGGTTGCTCGCGGGAGTCGGCGTCGCGGTCGTGGGCGAGCTCCTCTGTCGCGCGGTCCAGACCTACACGCTGGACCTCACCGGCCAGAACGCCCTGCTCGACCTGCGGCGGGCGGTCTTCCGACACCTGCAGCGCCTCTCCGCCAGCTTCTTCGACCGCACGCCGACCGGTCGCCTGATCGGGCGCGTCACGACCGACATCGAGTCCCTGCACGAGATGTTCGCCTCGGGCGTGGTCACGATCCTCGGCGACCTGATCAACCTGGCCGGGATCCTCGCGATCCTGTTCTGGATGAGCTGGGAGCTGACCCTCGTGACGCTGCTCGTCGTGCCCGTGCTTCTGGCCGTGACCCTCTGGATCCGCATTCGCGTGCGGCAGGCCTACGCCTCCATGGTCGCCAAGCGCACGCGCATGAACGCCTTCCTGCACGAGCAGGCCGCGGGCATGCCCTTGATCCAGGCCTTCCGGCGTGAGGAGCGCACCCACGGTCGCTTCGACGACGTCAATCAGGATCTCTGCTCGGCCCAGCTGCGCAGCGTCAACTGGGAGTCGCTGCTCTCGGCGGTGACCGACATGCTCTCCTCCGTGACGATCGCGCTGATCCTCTGGTACGGCGGCGGGCTCGTGCTCGAGGGTCTCGGCGTCGAGGCGCCCAGCGAAGGCCTCGGCGCCGGCGTGACCCTCGGGACGCTCGTGGCCTTCCTGCTCTACATGGACAGCTTCTTCGGGCCCTTGAACGACCTGAGCCTGAAGTACACGGTGATGCAGAACGCCATGGCCGCCAGCGAGCGCATCTTCGGGCTGATGGACGTCGACGAGCGCCTTCCGGTGCGGGCCACCCCGCGCACCCCGGGGAAGACGCGGGGCGCGATCCGCTTCGAGGGCGTGAGCTTCGGCTACGGCGAGGAGGACGGCGTGCTCCAGGAGGTCGACTTCGAAGTGGCCCCCGGTGAGCGCGTGGCCCTCGTGGGCGCCACGGGCGCCGGCAAGACGACGATCCTCAAGCTCCTCACCCGCCTCTACGACGTCACGGCCGGCCGCATCCTGCTCGACGGCGTCGACCTGCGCGACTACGACCCGAGCGACCTGCGACGCCGCGTCGGCATCGTGCCCCAGGACGTCTTCCTCTTCGCGGGGGACATCCTCGACAACATCCGCCTCGGTCACCCCGAGATCGACGAGGCGGCGGCCCGGCGCGCCGCGGACGAGCTGCACCTCGAGCGCGTGATCGCGCGCCTGCCCGGCGGCTACCGCGAGCCGGTGCGCGAGCGCGGCTCGAATCTCTCGAGCGGTGAGCGTCAGCTCGTCGCCCTGGCGCGCGTCCTGGCGGTCGCCCCGGGCGTGCTCGCCCTGGACGAGGCGACGGCCAACGTCGACTCGGACACCGAGCACCTCCTGCAGGAGGCGGTGGCCCGCGCCATGCAGGGTCGCACCTCCCTGATCATCGCCCACCGCCTCTCGACCGTGCGCGACGTCGACCGCATCCTCGTCCTCCACAAGGGGCGCCTGGTCGAGCAGGGCAGCCACGAGGAGCTGCTCGCGCGGCGCGGGACCTACTGGCGCCTGCACCGCTTGCAGTACAGTGGCGAGGACGCCCCGACCCCGGACCCCGACCCGACCGCGCCGCCATGCTGAACGATCGACGACTCGCCATCCTCGGCCTCGGGACCATGGGCCGCGCTCTCGCCGGCGGCCTGCTCGAGGCCGGAGCCCTCGAGCCCTCCTCCCTGCGCGCGAGCGTGCGCCACGGGGAGAGCGCCCAGCGCCTCGCGTCGAGCTCCCCCTTCCCGGTCGGCACTTCGAATCTCGAGGCGGCGGAAGGGGCGGACGTGCTCCTGCTCTGCGTCAAGCCGAAGGGCGCGGCCGCGGTCGTGCGCGAGCTGGCCGAAGGCGGAGCCCTCGACGCCGAGCCCCTGCTCGTCTCGATCTGCGCGGGCGTGACCACGGCCCAGCTCGAAGAGGCCGCCGGGCGCGAGCTGCGCGTCGTGCGCGCCATGCCGAACACGCCCTGCCTCGTGCAGAAGGGCATGACGGTCGTCTCCCCCGGCACCCACGCGAGCCACGAGGACGTGCAGCTCGCTCTCGCGCTCATGCGCACCCTGGGGCGCGCCGTCTCCCTCGACGAGGAGCACATGGACGCGGTCACCGGGCTCTCGGCCTCGGGCCCCGCCTTCGTCTACGTCATCATCGACGCCCTGGCCGAGGGCGGCGTGATGGTCGGGCTGCCGCGCAAGACGGCCACGGAGCTCGCGGCGCAGATGGTGCTGGGCGCCTCGACCATGGTGCTCGAGACCGGCAAGCACCCCGCGGAGCTGAAGGACCAGGTGACGACGCCGGCGGGCTGCACGATCTCGGCGCTGATGTCGCTGGAGGACGGAAAGCTGCGCAGCGTGCTCGCGCGTGGCGTGCAGGAGGCCGCCAGAGCGGCTTCCGCCTTGGGATAGAGGGCACAACTGGCGCGATCCGGACGCCGCCCCTAGACTCCAGCCGCACCGATCGGCTCGCGTCCAGGGGGGAAGCGGGTCGCGCCAGAACCCGAATCCGAGGAGGAGAGCCATGCGCTGTCTCAGGTGGGCATTCCTTTGTTTGCCCTGGATCCTAGGCCTCACGGGGTCGCAAGCCCTCGCGCAGCGAGGCGAGCCGGGGAGTCTCCTGATGTTCCCGCTCTACGACACGCGACCGGGCACGCTGAACTTCGTCACGGTGACGAACATCGACGAGAGCCCCGCCAGCCCGCTGCTGTGGACCGAGTGGGTCTACATGGACGGGGAAGACTGCTTCGAGTTCAACCGGGAGGAGTCCTTCACGGGGGCCGACACCTTGACGGTGGTCGCGGGCTTCCACAACCCCGACCCAGGGCAGGGCTACCTGACCGTCTTCGCCAAGGAGAGCAACGGACAGGAGGCCCCGGCGACGGTGCACAACTACCTGGTGGGTACCTCGACGGTCATGGACGCGTTCACCTACGCGCAGTTCACGGTCGAGCCGACCACCTTCGCCGGGATCGGCGACGGAACCTACACGGACATCGACGAAGACGGCATCCGCGACCTGGACGGCGTGGAGTACAGCGAGGTCGCGGACGAGTACGACATCCCGCGCTTCTACGGCCAGAACGCGAGCTTCGACTCGGAGCTGGTGCTGGTGGACCTGACGGCCGGCCGCGGCTTCGAGACCGCGGCGGAGTTCCTGATCTACAACGACAACGAGCAGCTCTTCTCGCAGGAGTTCTTCTTCCACTGCTGGACGCGCACCCGCCTGAGCGACATCTCGGGCTTCTTCGGGCAAGACTGGCTGGAGAACTTCACCGACCACGACCGGGACGAGATCCTCGGCGCCCCGACCCAGGAGGCGGGCTGGTACCGCGTCGACGGGGGGGTCGCCACGATGGACCAGATCGTGATCGACGACCCCGCTCTCCTCTGCATTCAGATCGACAAATCCGGGAACAACGTCTCCTCGGTGCACCCCTTCGCCATGGGGTTCCAGGCGAACGGAGGTAGCCCGCCCCCCGGCGGTTTCCTCGACTGCAACGAGAACGGCATCCCCGACGACGAGGACATCGCCAACGGGACGAGCTCCGACTGCAACGGCAACGGCATTCCGGACGAGTGCGAGCTCGATTGTGACGGGGACGGCGTCCCCGACGACTGCGAGGAGGACTGCAACGTCAATGGGGTCCCCGACCACTGCGAGCCCTTCGACGACTGCAACTCGAACGGCATCCCGGACGAGTGTGATCCGGATTGCGATGCCGACGGCATCCCCGACGACTGCGAAGTGGACTGCAACTCCAACGGCATCCCGGACGAGTGCGAGTCCTTCGAGGACTGCAACCAGAACGGCGTCCCCGACGACTGCGACTTCGACGGGAACGACAACGGCATCCCCGATGAGTGCGAGCCGGTCTGCCCCACCGGGCTCTTCGTCGAGCTCTGGCCGCCGAATCACCGCTATCACGACGTCGACCTCGACGCCCTGGCCGGGGTGACCAACCCCTTGGGCGGGCCCATCAGCATCTCCATCGACGCCATCACGCAGGACGAGCCGGTGAACGGAAACGGGGACGGCAACACGGTCTGTGACGGCTACGGCATCGGCTCTTCGATCGCCCACCTGCGCTCCGAGCGCGCCGGCGGCGGCGACGGCCGGGTCTACGTCGTGCACTACACGGCGACCAACTCCCTCGGCAACTCCTGCGGAGGCACGTTCACCGTGACCGTGCCCCACTCCCAGAACGGTGACCTCGCGGTCGACAGCGGCCAGGTCCACGACTCGACGGAGGGCTGCCAGTGATGAACCCCAGTTCCAGAGAATCCCGGAGCCTCCAGGCCCGTTCGCAATCCCATTCGACTCTCCAAGGGCGCGACGATCGTCGCAGGAGGTCCCCGATGAACCCACGCCCGCTCCTCTGGATCGGACTCGCGCTGACCTTCGGGTTGACGTCGGCGGCCGCTGCCCAGCGCGGCACGCAAGGCAGCCTCCTGGTCTACCCCGAATTCGACTCGCGCAACGGCAACCTGACCGTGCTGAGCTTCACGAACACGAGCTCCACGACGGCGATCGGTGTCGAGCGGACCTACATCGCGGCGGACACCTGCACCGAATTCAACCGCTCGAGCTCGTTGACGCCCAATGACACCTACTCGACCCTCACCGAATTCGACAACCCCGACGACGATCAGGGCTTCGTCTACGTCTTCGCGAAGGAGGACGTGATCGGCGGAGTGCCGATCACCTTCAACCACCTGATCGGGACGTCCACCATCATCGACGGCTTCCGCGGCAGCATGCGCGAATTCGAACCCTTCAGCTTCCAGGGCTTGACCGGGGAAGGGGCGCCGACGGACGAGGACAGCGACAACCTGCGCGACCTGAACGGGATCGAGTACCAAGGGGCGGCGGACCGGCTGGTCTTTCCCCGCTTCCTCGGCCAGGGCTACGACTTCGACCCGGGCAACCCGGGCAACCGCCTGGTCGAGAGCGACCTGATCCTGATCAATCTGACGGGCACCAGCCAGTTCCTGGCGACCGTCGATTTCCTGATCTACAACGACAACGAGGAGGTCTCCAGCCGGGAGTTCAGCTTCCAGTGCTGGAGCAAGGTCTCCCTGGCCTCGATCACCCCCTCCTTCACGAACGAGATCATCCGGGACTTCACGAACCATGATCCCGCCGAGGTCGCCGGCGTCCCGGGGCTCGAGAGCGGCTGGTTCCGGGTCGACGGCCTCCTCGCCTCCTCCCCCCTCCAGGACATCGAGGACCCGACCGTCCTCGGCGCCCTGTCCACGGGGATCCGAGGCAGCAGCCGTGCTGCAATCCTGCCCTTCCAGGTCGGCGAGCAGTACAACGGCGAGCTGGTCCAGCGTTCGGCCATCATCCGCGACAGCACGCCGAGTGAGGGCGGCGCCATCGGGCTGAACCCCTCCCGCAAGCCCTGAGCCACCTGCAGCTCGATCTCCGCGCCTCCGGTCTCTCGGGACCGGGGGCGCGGCTCTCGTTCAGGGCTCGCGCAGCTCGAGCCGGCGTAGCTCCACGACCGAGCCCTCGTGGTTCTGCTCGAAGCCGATGTGTCCCAGATCGAAGCGGCCCTCGCGGTCGAGGAAGTCGTTGACGAGCACCTCGTTGATCCAGAGCCGCAGGCGCGTCCCCTCGGCTTCGTCGCGGCACAGGACGCGGTAGCGGAACCAGGTGTCGGGAGCGACGAGCTGGACCGTGCGCGGCGCGAGTCCGACCAGGCTCCCGCTCTTCTCGACGTCCGCGAAGCTCGAGTCCACCTCGGCCTCGTAGCCCAGCCAACCCTCGGCCCCGGGTCGCGCCCGCAAGAGGAGCCCCGAGTCGCCGCCGTCGGAGATCTTGACCTCCGCCCGCAGCTCGAAGTCGCGGTAGTCCCCGCGCGGGCTGAGGAAGTGAGAGCGCGCGCCGCGCCCGACGAGCACGCCGTCCTCGAGGACCCAGGCCTCCTCGTCGCCGGTGGAATTCCAGCCCGCCAAGCCCTCCGCGAGCAGGTCTCGCCAGCCCGCCTCGGCCTCCGGCTCGCCTTCGGGCAGGAGGGGGCGCACCTGCACGTTGCCGATCGCGACCGGGGAGCGCGTGCCCTCGAAGCGCAGGGGCCCGCTGGCCACCTCGCCGGCCCAGCCGCCCGCGCTGGGCCCCGGCAGGCTCACGTCCTCCTGGACGACCACGTCGTCGATCGCGACCCGCTCGAAGCGCGCGTCGGCGGTCTTCTTCCCGGCGGCGTCGAAGCGCGGCGCGCGGAACACGAGCTCGACGTCGTGCCAGACGCCCGGCGCGCTGTAGCCGTCGCGCTCGGGGGCCACGCCTTCGAAGGCCTCGCCCCCGGTCAGGGCGCCGCAGTCCCCCGCCCTTCGCTCGGCGCGGTCGGGCGAGTCGGCGAGCTGCAGCTCGTAGCGCCCCTGGAGGAAGACCCCCGAGTCGGCGCCCGCGGGCAGCATGAAGGCGAAGCGCAGCTCGACGTCCCCCAGCTCGATCTCGGACACGAAGTCCTCGGGAGCGGCGACGCCCGTGTTGCAGAGGGCGCCGTTCCCCGGCGAGGTCGAGAGGCGCGAGGGATCCTCGAGGTCGAGCTCGGCCGCGACGAGCTCCCAGCCCGCGCCCCGCCAGAGATCGGTGGCGTCGCCCCAGGTCAGGCGCAACCAGCCCTCCTCCTCCGAGGCGCGCGCCGGCGGCGGCGGCACGACCTTGGCCACAGCCTTCTCTGCCGGCGGACCCTCGGGCAGCTCGTTGATCGTGTAGGCGAACTCCTCGTGCAGGAGCGGCGAGCCGTCCGTCCCGACGATTCCGGGCAGCCGCGCGCGCAGGACGCGGCCGGGCGCCAGCTCCTCCACGAGCAACGTCAGCACCCGCCCGTCCTCGGACAGGCTCAGGGACTCCACCGGGATGTCGAAGCGATCGCGCTCGGGGGAGCCGTACTCCCACCAGTAGTCGTAGTCGTAGTCGAAGAGCTCGATCGCCTCCGCGGCCGGCAGGCGCGCGGGATCGAGGGGCTGGGTGAAGCGCAGCTCGAAGCCGCGCTGCAAGAGGTGCACGCTCTCGATCTCGAGGGGCGTCTCCCCCGTCCAGCGCACGCGCGCGATCCCGTCCGCCGGCGCGAGCCCGCCCCAGCCGCGGTTCGTCAGGCCGCAGAAGAGGCTGCCGTCGGGGGCGAAGGCGACCCGCGCCACCGAGCCGACGTTGCGGCGCAGGAGGAAGCAGGCCCCCTGGTACTCGCCGCGCACCTTCTCGAGCTGGGCGCGCACGAGCAAGCCGTTCGTCACCTCCCCCAGGATCATCTGGCCGTCGAAGGGTCCGAAGCGCCCCCCGGTGTCGTCCACGACGAGGTTGCCCGTCGAGCGCGACCAGTCGTAAGGGATCCAGCAGGCGGCGTCCTGGCGCTCGCGCGCCGGAGGCACGGTGTCGGAGGCCTGGGTGTGGCTCGCGAGGTAATCCTCGGTCCACTCGAGCGAAGCGGGGTGGCCATAGAACGCACCCTCTTGCACGTGGAAGATCGGGCAGGCCGGCATCCAGTCGCCCTGGTTGTCCGTGTAGAAGAGGTCGCCGGCCGCGTTGAAGCCCAGGCCGCAGGGAGAGCGCAGGCCGCAAGCCACCGGCTGCATCTCCCCCTCGGGCGTGATGCGCAGGATCCAGCCGCGGTAGGGCGCCGGCGACTTGCCGTGCCACCACTCGGGGCTGAAGAAGGAGACGTTGAGGGAGACGTAGAAGTTGCCCTGCGCGTCCACGGGTAGCCCGAAGGCGAACTCGTGGTAGTTGCCCGAGACCCCCCAGTCGTCGCAGATCGTCCGCACGAGGTCGCAGCGGCCGTCCCCGTCGAGGTCGCCGAGGCGCGAGAGCTCCGTGCGCTGCAAGACGTGGATCCCCCCCTCGTGAACGGCGAGGCCCAACCCTTCCCAGAGCCCCTCGGCGTAGAGCTCGAAGCGCGCGTCGGCGGGGTCCGCGGCGAGCGGGTCATCGACGATCCAGACCTGCCCGCGGCGCGTCGAAACGACGAGCCGGCCGTCGGGCAGGAAGTCCATGCCGCCGACCTCGAGCACCTCGCCCTCCGGCGGACGGAGGTAGTCCACCGACCAGTACGCCGACTCCTCGGCACGGGAGCCGCCGAGCAGCAGGGCTGGCGCCAGGAAGAACGCGAGGGAGCTCATCGCTTCACCTCGAAGACCATCGCGCGCTTCAGCTCGGCGAGCTCGGCCTCGGAGAGCTCGCCGGGCGGCAGGACGACGACCAGCAGGCGCAGGGTCTCCCAGAGCTCGCCCGCGAACCGGAGGTCCCACGGCGCTCCAGCTGGGCGGTCCTCCGGCGAGTACACGTGGAGCAACAGCAATTCCTCGCGTTCGCCTTCGACGCGCCGACGGAACCAGCGGAAGGCCGGGTCGGCGCCCGGGAGCTCCTCCACTCCGGGAGCGCGCACTGGACCCAGGCGAAGGTCGAAGTCCAGGATGCTCCGCGCGGTGAGGAGCCACTGACGCCGGTAGCCCGCCGCCGTCCCGGGAGAGGCCGCGCGGATCGACTCGCGCACGAGGACGAGCGGCTCTCCGCCGCCGTCGAGGAGGCCGTACTGAACTTGCGCGATGGGAACCGGGCCGCTCGGCAGTTCATGCAGGCCCACCCAGGTTCCACGCAGCCCTGCCGCGAGCGCGCCCGGCCGCGCTCCGCCGACGGCCGAGAAGGTCGGTCCCGGGTCGCCGCCCTCGACCAGCGCGACGACGGTCCCCAGCGGGGCGAGGGCCGTCCCCCCGCGGCCGATCCAGTCCGTGCGGTCGACGAAGCGCCCCTGGCGCATCCCGAGCAGGCGCACGTCGTCGCTGCGGTACTCGAAGCTGAAGCCGTCCGGCGTGCCGATCAGGAGGCCCCGCGGCCTCGTCGGCGCGCCCTCGGCGATCGGGGGCAGCATGCCGCGCACGACGAGGGGGAGCTCCGCGACGACGAGCTCGGTGTTCGCCGGGGGCTCGGGGAGCCCCGGCCCCAGCTCGATCACGTAGAGCGCGAGGTCGGCGATCTGCCGCTCGCTCAGGGCCTCGCCGAAGGCCGGCATGGGGGTCCCCGGGATCCCGCTCGTGATCGTCCGCCGCACGGTCTCGGGGGTGTTGCCATAGGAGAAGCCCCCGTCGAGGAAGCTGCGCGCGCGTCGGTCGAGATCGGTCGCCCCCTCGCCGTCCCCGCGCTCTCCATGGCAGCTCGCGCAGTTGGCGAGGAAGAGCTCCTGGGTCGCGGTCGAGCGCGGGACTTCCTGCTGCGCCCCGCCGCCCGCGGGGAGCTCCTGCGCGGCGAGCGTCGGGAGGAGACAGAGGAGGGCGGTCGCGGAGCGGTGGAGCATGGGCGTCGTGGCGCTGGAGGGGCCGCATTCTATCGGGCGCCCCGCGCGGCGCCGCCCCCCGACCCGGGTAGGATGCCCGCCGCGTGCGCGTCCTCTTCCTCAACGACCTCTGCGACCCTCGCATCGGCTCCTCGATCCGCCTGATGTACCAGCAGGCGGAGGAGCTGCGCGCTCGGGGGCACGAGACGACGGTGATCTCGACGACGACCCGGCGCGATGAGGTCGGATTGTGCGAGCTGAGCGGCACCGAGGTCCTGCGCCTGCACTCCGACTACCCGCCCCGCTTCCGGGCCTGGGTTGCCCTGAACAACCGCGGCGTCGTGCGGGGCGTCCGCCACCGCCTCGCGGAGTGGCGGCCGGACGTCGTGCACTCGCACCTCTTGCACTCGAACCTCTCCTACGCCTCCCTCACCGCGGCCCGCGAGGCCGGAGCGGGGGTCGTCTTCACGGCCCACGACTCGATGACCTACTGCTACCAGAAGCTCGACTGCTTCCACGGCGGCGAGGCGGCGAACTGGGAGGCGAAGGAGTACACCGCCCACTGGTCGAAGTGCGTCCCCTGCCAGCGCCTGCGCTACCGCCCGGGACGCAACGCCGCCATCCGGCGCGTGCTCGAGCGCGACGTGCACCGCTTCACGGTGGTCAGCGACGAGCTGGGCGATGCCGTGCGCGCCAACGGCATCCGCGTCGACCGCCGGGTGCACAACGCGATCCGCATGCGGCCCCGGTTGCCCGGTCCGGAGGAGGTCGCGGGCTTCCGCCGGCGCTTCGGCCTCGAGGGCAAGCGCGTGATCGCCATGGGCGGACGCCTGCACGGCCTCAAGGGCATCGTGCAGCTCTTCGAGGTGCTCGCCCGGTTGAAGCAGGAGTTCGACGACCTGCGCCTGCTCGTGATGGGGCGCGAGGAGGCCTACCGAGGCTTCGAGGCGGAGGCCCGGCGCCTGGGCGTCGACGAGCTCGTCGTCACGACTGGCTGGCTCGAGGGCGACGAGCTGCTCCAGGCCTATGGTGCCCTCGACGTGATGGTCTCGCCGTCGATCTGCTTCGAGACCTTCGGCATGGTGAGCCTGGAGGCGATGGAGCACGAGAAGCCCGTCGTCGTGACCTCCTTCGGGGGCTGCCCCGAGGTCGTCGGCCACGGCGAGTGGGGTCTCGTCGCAAACCCCTACCGCACCGAGGAGTTCGCCGAGCGCGTCGCGGAGCTCCTGCGCGACCCCGCGCTGCGCGCGCGCCTCGGCCGCGCCGGCCGCGAGCAGCTCGAGACCTACTTCTCGATCGAGCGCATGACGGACGAGTACCTCGAGGAGTACGGGGCCGCCCTGCGCCTTGCCGGCTCTCCCGGCAGGTCCTAGGGTGAGCCGCCCATCCTGAGCCGGGCATGAAGAAGAAGTCCTCCCCCAGCGCGCGGGCCGCCCGCACGCGCCGCGCAGAGCGCCCGGTCATCGGTTGGCGCGAGTGGGTCGCCCTCCCGGAGCTCGGCATCCCACGCATCAAGGCCAAGGTCGACACGGGGGCCCGAACCTCCTCCTTGCACGCCTGGGACGTCGAGGAGTTCCAGCTCGATGGGACCGCGATGGTGCGCTTCAGCGTCCACCCCGTGCAACGCGACAACGACCTCGAAGTGCGTGTCGAGGCCCCGATCACCGACCGCCGCCGAGTCCGCCCTTCCACGGGCAAGGCCGAGCTGCGCCCGGTGGTCACGACGGTGGTCGAGCTCCTCGGCATGCGCTGGGAGGTCGAGCTGACCCTGACCCGACGGGACTCGATGGGATTCCGAATGTTGCTCGGGCGACAGGCGATCCGCCGACGCCTGCTGGTCGATCCCGGCCGCTCCTTCCTCTGTGGCAAGCCCGCACCCTGACCCCCCGACACCCGTGCCACATCATGAAGATCGCGATCCTGTCCCGAGGCCCCAAGCTCTACTCGACGCGCCGCCTGAGGGAAGCCGCCCTGGCCCGCGGCCACGAGCCGCTGGTCGTCGACTACCTGCGCTGCTACATGAACATCGCGACCCACCGGCCGAGGGTGATCTACAACGGCGAGCCCCTCGAGGTTGACGCGGTCATCCCTCGCATCGGAGCGTCGAAGACCTTCTACGGCACCGCGGTCGTGCGCCAGTTCGAGATGATGGGGGTCTTCCCCCTCAACGAGTCCCAGGCCATCGTCCGATCGCGGGACAAGCTGCGCTGCATGCAACTGCTCTCCCGCCGCGGGATCGGGCTGCCCGTCACGGGCTTCGCCCACTCGACCAAGGACGTCGAGGGAGTCATCGATTCCGTCGGTGGCGCACCGGTGGTGGTCAAGCTGCTCGAGGGGACCCAGGGCATCGGCGTCGTCCTCTGCGAGACGCGCAACGCGGCCTCCTCGGTGATCGAGGCCTTCCGCGGGCTCGACGCCAACATCCTGGTCCAGGAGTTCATCAAGGAGGCCGGCGGCGCGGACATCCGGGCCTTCGTGGTCGGGAACAAGGTCGTCGCGACGATGCTGCGCCAGGGAGCTCCGGGCGAGTTCCGCTCGAATCTCCATCGGGGCGGCAGCGCGAACAAGATCAAGATCACCCCCGAAGAGCGCAGCACGGCGGTCCGCTCGGCCAAGGCCATGGGGCTGCGCGTCTGCGGGGTCGACATGCTGCGCTCGAACCACGGCCCCGTGGTGATGGAGGTCAACTCTTCCCCGGGCCTGGAGGGCATCGAGCAGGCCACGGGTCTCGATGTCGCCAACTCGATCATCCGCTACATCGAGAACAACGTCGGCCCGAACAAGACCCGCGACCGCATCAAGGCCTGAGCCGGCCCCCGCCTCAGCCGACGAGGGACGCGAGCCCCCGCGCGAGGCGTCGCTCGAAGCGCCGCAGGCGGTCCTCGTCGAGGGACTCGACGGAGTAGAGCGCGAGGCGCTTCGTGCGCTCGATGCCCACCGGCAGACCGACGACCCGCTTCCAGAAGGCCCCGGCGGCCCCGCCGAATGTCAGGCGCGCGACGGCTCGATTCGTGTTGAAGGTCTGCACGACGAGCATCCGCCGCCCGGCGAGGAGCCCCCGGGGCGGGGTCCCCTCCCGCTGCTCCAGGGCCACTCCGTCCACGAGCACGCGGTCCACCCAGCCCTTGAGGATGGCCGGCGGGGCGAACCACCACACGGGATGGACGACGACGAGGCGCTCGGCCCAGCGCACGTCCTCCTGGTAGCGGGCCACGAGGGGCTCGCGCTCGGGGTCGCAGGCGGTCGCGTGGCGCTCTCCTTCCTCCAGGCGCAGCACCGGGTCGAAGCCGTCGGCCAGGAGGTCGGTGGCGCGCACCTCGACCCCTCGGGCTTCCAGCTCGCGTTGCGCGAACCCGAAAAGGTGCTGGCAGAGGCCGCCGCGCCGGCCCCCGCCGTAGAGCAGGAGCAACCGCGGCGCCTGGACCTCAGTCCCCATCGGGGACGTTCACGAGGAGCTGACTCAGGAGCCGCGAGAAGCGCGCGGGGTCCGGGAGGCTCGAGCCCTCCGCGAGCAGGACCTGGCCGAGGAGCAGGTCCGCATAGTCCCCGAAGCGCTCCGAGTCGTCGCCCGAGCCGTACATCGCGGTCAACTTGGCGATCAGCGGGTGCCCGGCGTTCAGCTCGAGGATGCGCGGCCGCGCAGCCTCCTGACCGTGCAGCTCCTTCATCAGGCGCTCCATGTGCGGCCGCGGCGCCCCCGCCTCGCTGACGAGCACGCCGGGAGAGTCCACGAGGCGCCGGCTGAGGCGCACCTCTCCCACCGCGTCGCCGTAGTGCTCGGTCAGGGCCGCGAGGAAGGCGGTCTGCGCCTCGTCGGCCTCGGGCTCCGCCTCGCCCTCGAAGCCGAGGTCGGCGGCGTGCACGGAACGCAGGGGCCGCCCGTCGTACTCCGGCAGGGAGTCGATCAGCCACTCGTCGATCGGGTCGGTCAGGAAGAGCACCTCGAAGTTGCGCTGGCGGAAGGCCTCGAGGTGCGGCGACGCCGCCAGGGCCTCGCGCTCCGCGCCGCTGACGTAGTAGATCGCCTCCTGCTCCTTCGGGCAGCGCGCGACGTAGGCGTCGAGGGTCGTCCAGCCGTCGATGGTGTCCGTCCGGAAGAGGCACAGCTTCGACAGGCGCCGATCCTCGTCGCCCCCCGAGCAAATGCCCTCCTTGAGCACGGGCCCGAAGGACTCCCAGAAGCCCTCGTAGGCCTCGCGCTCCTTCTCGAGCATCTCCTCCAGCGTATTGATCACCTTCTTCGTGAGGCGCTTCTGGATGGCGCGCACGTGGGGGTTCGTCTGCAGCACCTCGCGCGAGACGTTGAGGGGCAGGTCCGAGGCCTCCACCACGCCGCGCACGAAGCGCAGCCAGGGCGGCAGGAGCTCCTCGCAGGCGTCGTCGACCTGCACGCGCTTGACGTAGAGCGAGAGCTTCGAGCGGTGCTCGGAACCGCCGCCGAAGAGGTCGAAGGGGCGCTGCGAGGGGATGTAGAGCAGGGCCGTGTACTCGAGCGTCCCCTCGGCCTTGAAGTGGATCGTCTTCAGGGGCGGCGCGAAGTCGTGGGAGAGGTGGCGGTAGAACTCCGCGTGCTCCTCTTCGCCGACCTCGCCCTTGGGCCGGGTCCAGATCGGCTTCATCGAGTTCAGCGTCTCCTCCCCCAGGACGATCGGGTACTCGACGAAGTCGGAGTAGCGCTTGACGAGCTCGCGCAGCTTCGCTTCCTGCGTGAAGTCGGCGCCCTCCTCGCCGGGCTCCTTGAGGTGCAGGCGCACGCGGGTCCCGCGCTCGAGGCCCTCGCAGGCCTCGACGGTGTAGGTCCCGTCGGCCTTCGAACACCAGCGCCAGCCCTCTTCCTCGCCGGCCTTGCGGGTCTCGACGGTGACCTCGTCGGCCACCATGAAGCCCGAGTAGAAGCCCACGCCGAACTGGCCGATGAGCTCCGGCGACTGCTCGTCCCCGCGCTCGCGCAGCTCCTGCAGGAAGCGGCGCGTGCCGGAGCTCGCGATCGTCCCCAGCCCCTGGACCAGGTCGTCGTGGCTCATCCCGATGCCGTTGTCGACGACGCTCAGGCTGCGCCCCTCCTCGTCGACCTCGAGCCGCACGCGCAGCTCCTCTTCGCCTCCGAGGAGGCCGGGGTCGGTCAGGGCCGCGAAGCGCAGCTTGTCGAGGGCGTCGCTGGCGTTCGAGACCAGCTCGCGCAGGAAGATCTCCTCGTGGGTGTAGAGGGAGTGGATCATCAGGTCCAGGAGCTCCTGGACCTCGGCCTGGAAGGCCTTCGACTCGGGGGCGGCGTTCATGGGATTCGGGCGCTCGTGCGCGCTGAGCGGCCGAGCAACGGGGTCGTCGGGTGGAATACGAGGGCGAAGATTCTCCCGGGGCGGCTGCGGGGAGGCAAGGCCGCTGCGCGCTCCTGCGGACGCCGTCCCTCGGGCCGGGTGCCGCCCGGGATTCTCCCGCCCGGACGCCGATCTTGGGCTAGGATTCGAAAGGCCCCCCGGATCCGCCTCCGAGGCCCCTCCGCACCGCTTCATGAGCCTCTGCCGCCTCCTGCTGCCCGCCGTCGCCCTGGCGGGCGCCTCCCTGCTCGCCCTCTCCGGCTCCGGGGAGGCCTACGCCTTGCTCGGCGGGAGCCTGGACCTCGGCCAGCGAGACTTCCGGGTCCACGACAACTTCACGGACTCGGAGGCCAACGACAACACGACCCCCCACCCCAATTTCCCGGGGCAGGTGGGCGCCGTGCGCGCGATCTGGGCCGCGGTGGCGGAGTGGGGCAGCGAGCGGCGCCGCGACGGGAGCGGCGACTGGCAGCAGCCCTTCGACATCGGTTCGGGCGGCGCGAACTTCGACTCGAGCTTCCAGGGCCTGGCCGACGGCCCCGGCGAGACCGACGACAACATCTTCTCCGAGATCTCCGGCAACGGCCTGGGGGTCCTGGCCTTCACCGAGACCCCGATCTCGGACGGTTGGCGCATTCGCTTCTACCGAGCCCCCTGGGTCTGGGACGACGGCCCGGGCCGCACCAACGCGGGTCCGAACCAGCGCGACCTGCAGGGGGTCGGGGCCCACGAGTACGGACACGCCCTCGGGCTCGCGCACAGCACGAGCAACATCACGAACACGATGGCCCCGAGCGCCTTCACCCAGTCGTACCTGAAGCGCAGCCTCACCGCCGACGACATCGCCGGCGTCCAGGCGATCTACGGGGTCCGGGCCGCGGACAAGCCGCACATCGCCTCCTTCGAGCTCGCGGGGGACCAGCTCACGATCCACGGCAGCCACTTCGCCCCCACCGGCAACGACGTCTGGTTCACCCGCGGGAGCGGCGTCGGGGACGGAACGCCGGTCATGGTCATGGGCGTGCCCTCGAGCCCCGTCGGGACGCGCATCGACGTCACCGTCCCGACCGAGGCCGGCAGCGGCGACCTGCTCGTGCGCACCCCCGGGGACACGGGCGACCGGCTCTCGAACGCCTACCCGATCGACCTCGTGCTCGGCGACTGCCCCCTGGTCGAGATCTACGGGAACCCCAAGCTCAACTCCAGCGCCGGCGAGGCGAAGCTGCGGTACTTCGGGAGCCCCAGCGCGACCTACGACGACTTCGAGCTGCGCGTGGACGGCGGCGGCATCCCCGGGGCAACGGGGATCCTGTTCCACGGCCAGACGGAGGCGGCGACCCCCTTCATGGGCGGGACGCTGTACTCGGCCGGCCCCTTCGTGCGCGACCGCTACTTCCAGTTCGACGCCCAGGGCTCGATGCGCCTGCGCGTGCCGGTCTCGGCGGGGATGGTCGGCCAGACCCGGCATTACCAGGTCTGGTACGCCGACGCGGGCGACGCCTTCGGGGTGGGGCTCAGCGACGCACTCCGCGCGACCTTCTGCCCCTGAGCCCCCGCCTCAGTTCTCGGTGACCTTCACCGAGTGCAGGAGCGTGCCCACCATGACGAGGTCCTGGATCTCGAGGACCTCCTCGTCCCCCTGGCCGAAGGTCCGCTGGAGGTGGGTCGAGACCTGCTCGTCGGCCTTGAGGTCCCGGACCTCGTGCAGGTGGTTCCCGGTCGCGTCCCAGATCACGACGCCCTTGCCCTTCAGCGTCACCTTCACGAGGGCCGACTCGACCTTGACGCCGCGCATGACGTCGAAGGCGTTCAGGTCCGAGTTGGCGAGGCCGCGCATCTCGCGTTCCGCGAGGACGTCGAAGTCGAGGTCGATCAGGGCCAGCTGGTGCCCCGCCTCGCTCTCCTCGAGCCCGATCAAGCGCGCCGCGACCTCGCCCTCCTCCCGCTCGCCGAAGAGCTGGAAGACGTCGTAGCCCACGCCGACGCGCATCGTCCGGAAGACCGCCTCGCCGCGCTCGTTGGAGAGGCTGACGTCTCGGCGTCCCCCGAGGCTCAAGACTTCGCCCAGGACCGCCGGCGGGAGCGACCACTGCGCGCCCAGGGCCACTGGGCCCTCGGGCAGGAGCGAGCTCATGCTCAGGTCGAGCTCGAGACCGGGGAGGATCTCCTCGGGGCCCTCCTGGGCGTCGAAGTAGCGGCCGTACTCCTGGTCCTCGGGAACCCAGGTGAACACGACGCTCTTGTTCTCGAAGCTCGACTTGCCCTGCAGGCGGCGAGTCCTCGTCACACCCGTGGGGTCGTCGGTCTCCATGTCCGCCTTGAAGCCGCCGTGCTCGAAGAAACGGCGCAGGCTCGTGGGGCGCTCGTCGTCCCGGGCGAGGAGCCGGTCGCTGACCCGCAGGGACTGGGTCACGGTCAGCTCGAAGCGCTTCTGGGAGAGGCTCCTCTGACCCTCGCCGCCGGTCCGGCGATCGAGAGCCGAGAGGGCCTGCATGCTCTGCAGCTCGGCCGCCAAGAGGTGACGCGTCTGGTAGGAGCGATGCAGCGCGATGCCGGGTTCGGGAGCCCAGACGAGCTCGACCTCGGCCGGGGGGAGGGCCGGCGTCGCGGCCAGGACCTGAAGCAGCGGGAGTTGGAGGAGGATCATGCCGGGGATCGGAGAGAGGTCGTGGGTTCGGTCACTGGTCGCCGTCGAAGTCCAGGGGTGTGTCCACCGCCTTCGCGCCCCCCGGGAGCTGCTCGCGGATCTTGGGAGCCCGACGGCGGCCCTTCAGGTCGGGCTCCTCGCCCTCCTGGCCCTGTCGCTTGCCCTTCACGTAGGTCCCGCTGCGCTTGAGGTCGAGCGCGCCCTCGGCGGTGTAGAAGGTCACCTCACCTTCGAGCTTGCCGCGGACCAGGGTCGTCTCGACGCGCTTCTGACCGTTCTTGTGCCACTCGACGTAGGGGCCGTGGAGCTTCCCGTCGACGTAGGTCACGGCGTACTTTTGCTGACCGTTCTCGAAGTGGCCGATCCAGTCCCCGGCGAGCACACCCCGGATATAGGAGCCGCGGCCGTCCAGCTGGCCGTTCTCGAACCAATAGGTCCACAGCCCATTCTCCTCGTCGCGCGCGAAGGAGCCTTCGAACATCTTCGCGCCGCTCGGGTGGAAGCGAGTCCAGTTGCCGTGCTTGGAGCCCTTGATGTACTCGCCCTCGGCGAACTTCACGCCGTCGGGGTGGTAGGTGGTCCAGAAGCCGTGGCGGCTGCCGAACACGAACTGCCCCTTGGAGCTGGGCTTGCCATTCTCGAACCAGAACTCCCAGTCCCCGTGCTGGATGTTCTTGAAGAAGCTGCCTTGCTCGCGCAGGACCTCCTTCCCCGGGTACCAGGTCTTCCACAGGCCGTGGCGCAGCCCGTTCCACCAGCTGCCCTCGGACCAGCGCGAGCCGTCCTTGCGCCAGTACTTCCAGGTCCCCGTGCGCACGTAGTCCTCGACCGTGCCCTCGTACTTGAGGGCGCCGTTGTCGTGCCAGGCGCGCCACTGGCCGTCGCGGCGGCCCTTGTAGATGTGGCCCTCGCGAGCCTTCTCGCCGTTCGGATGCAAGAGGGTCACGAGCTCGCCGCGTCCCTCCAGCGGGCTCAGCTCGGGGGCGGGCTCCTCGGCCGCGGGCTCCTCATCGGCCGTTGGGGCCGCGGGCTCAGCGCCCTGCGCTCGGGCGTCGGCGGGGGCCTGCCGGTGACCGGCGGCCAGGGTCAGGAGGCCGCTCCAGAGGAGCAGGGCGGGGGCGCCGGACGGAGAGGTGGGGATCATCGCGGAGCGCGGGGTCGCGGGGAGAGGGGTTCGGGAGGCCGAAGCGGCACAGCATACGTCATCGACCGGCCCGCCGTTGGACCCAAGGTGGAGCCGCGTCGGAGCTGGCGCGACGCTCCCGGCTCCGACGCCGGAGCCCGCCAGCGGCTCAGCCCGGATCCACGAGCTGACCGTCCTCGTAGGCGCCGCTCCAGGCCTCCAGCACTTCCCCCTCCTCGTTCCACAGAGTCCAGGGGCCTTGGCGGAGCCCCTCGCCCATGCGCCCCTCGCTGGCCTTCTGGCCATTGGGGTGCCAGGTGGTCATCGGACCCTCGGGAACGCCGTCCACGAAGGTCTGGAACTCCTTGGGGTTGCCCCCCGTGTACCAGATGCGATGCAGCCCGTCTTGTCGGCCGGAGAGGTAGGAGCCGTCGTAGACCAGGATGCCGTCCTCGGTCCAGACCCGGCGCAGACCGTGGAACTTCCCGCGCTCGTAGTTCTCGGCGAGCATGAGCTGGGCCGCTTCGTTCCAGAGCCGCCACTCCCCGATGCGGTTGCCGTTGTGGAAGCGACCGATCAGGCGCGGCATCCCGTTGGAGTACCACTCCCCGTGGTCGCCGTGGGGCGTGCCGGTGCGGTAGACGCGGCGGGTGGCGAGGACGCCCTTGGCGTGCCACTCGAGGCGCGGGCCGTCGAGCTTCCCGCGCTTGCGGGAGATGGCGTGCATCGGCCAGCCCCGCTTGTTCCAGGTCCGCTCGTAGCCCTCCTCGTAGCCGTCGACCCACTCGCTGCGGGTCTTGATCCGCGACTCGTCGTGCATCACCCACTGCATGCCGACGCCCCGGCCGTGCTCGAAGGTCCGGATCGAGCGCAAGAGCCCGTCGGTGTGCCAGCGCAGCCATCGCCCGTGGGCCAGGCCGTCGACGAACTCCCCTTCGCTCTTCCGCAGGCCGGAGGGATACCAGTCGACGATGGGTCCGTGCACCGTTCCGTGGGCGTAGATCCGCCGCAGCTCGACCTGACCGTTCTGGAACCAACGCCACTCCGGTCCGTGGAGCACCTCGGCGCCTTCCTCGTCCTCGTAGCGGTAGGCCTGGCGCCGGAGACTCCCGTCGGGCCAGGCCTCCTCGAAGAGCTCCACGGCCTGCCCTTCCCACGCCTCCAGGGGCTCGAGGCGGTCGAAGGAGGGGTCGGGCACGCCCGCCTCGGCCGGCAGGACGTGCCGCCGCACGACGCCCTCGAAGTCCGGCAGCCCGTCGGGATCGGGGGCCATGAGGAGCTCCACCTCGGGGGCCCGCCAGCGCGGATCGATCTCGGGCTGGGGAGGCTGGCTGCCGGCCGTCGGCAAGACCGGCGGCGCCAGCTCGGTGGCGGTCGTCACGTCGTGGGCCGTCGGGGGAGCGAGGTCCACGGGCTGCGCCGATTCGGAGGATCGGGCGGACTCCTCGACCGGCGTCGGCGCGCGGTCGGAGCAGCCGGCGGTCCAGGGGCCCAGGAAGAGGAGGAGGATCGAGGTGTGGCGCATGGAAGGCGGGAGGATACGCGGGGACCCACCGCGGGTTGGCCGGCGCGCCGGGTTCAGGCCTTGGAGGGGGCGGAGGCCTCCCGCGGCCCGACCATCTCGGAGGGGACCACCGCCGCGTCGAACTCCTCGCCGCTCATCAGCCCCAGGGCGATGACGGCCTCGCGCAGGGTGATGTCCTCGGTGTAGGCCTTCTTGGCCACCTTGGCCGCGTTGTCGTAACCGACGTGGCGGTTGAGGGCGGTCACGAGCATCAGCGACTGCCGCATCAGGTGGTCGATGCGCGCGATGTCGAGCTCGAGGCCCTCGACGCACTTCTCGCGCAGGGAGTCACAGGCGTCGGCCAACAGGCGCGTCGACTCGAGCACGTTGTGGATGATGACGGGCTTGAAGACGTTCAGCTCGAAGTTGCCCTGGCTGCCCGCGATGCCGACGGTGCAGTCGTTGCCCATCACCTGGGTGCAGACCATGGTCATCGCCTCGCACTGCGTCGGGTTGACCTTGCCCGGCATGATCGAGGAGCCCGGCTCGTTGGCGGGCAGCTTCATCTCTCCGAGGCCCGAGCGCGGCCCCGAGCCCAGCCAGCGGATGTCGTTGGCGATCTTCATCAGGGCCACCGCCGCCACGCGCAGCGTGCCGTGCAGGAAGACCAGCGCGTCGTGGGCCGCGAGGGCCGAGAACTTGTTGGGGGCGCTGACGAAGGCCAGGCCGGTCTCGGCGGCGATCTTCTCCGCCACGAGGCCCGCGAAGCGGGGGTCGGTGTTCAGCCCCGTCCCGACCGCGGTGCCGCCCTGGGCCAGCTCGAAGACCGCCGGCAGGGAGGCCTTGATCGCGCGCCGCGCGTCGCGCAGCTGCTGCGCCCAGCCGGAGATCTCCTGGCCGACCGTGATCGGAGTGGCGTCCTGCAGGTGCGTGCGCCCGATCTTGACCGTGTCCTGCCAGGCCTCGGCCTTGTCCTCGAAGGCCTTTTGCAGCGCGCCCAGGGCCGGCAGCAGGCGATTGACCGTCTCCTCCGCCGCGGCGATGTGCATGGCGGTCGGGAAGGTGTCGTTGGAGGACTGCGCGCGGTTGCAGTGGTCGTTGGGGTGGATCGGCTGCTTGCTGCCCAGCTCGCCGCCGAGGATCTGGATGGCGCGGTTCGAGATGACCTCGTTCGCGTTCATGTTCGACTGGGTCCCCGAGCCGGTCTGCCAGACGACGAGGGGGAAGTGCCCGTCCAGCTCACCGGCGATCACCTCGTCGGCCGCCTGGAGCAGGGCCTCGCGCTGGGGCTCCTCGAGCATGTCGAGCTCCCCCAGCTCGATGTTGGCCAGGGCCGCGCACTTCTTGACGATGCCCAGGGCGCGGATCATCGGGCGCGGGAAGGTCTGGCCTCCGATCCGGAAGTTTTCCCGGGAGCGCTGGGTCTGGGCGCCGTAGAGGGCCGAGTCGGGCACCTCGATCGGGCCCATGGAATCGCTTTCGGTGCGGGTGCTCATCGAACGTGCGGGGTCGCGGAGGGGGCGGCTCGGAGCGTCCCGAACCGCGGGGGGCAGCCGCGTACTCTACCGCGCCGGGGGGCCCGGGCGGTCGCCTGGCGCGGAGTTCCGGACCCGGCCCGCGCTGGCGAGCCGCGGGCGGCTAGGCGTCGCCCAGGAAGTCGCCCTTGGCCTTGGCCCACCACTCTCGCCAGGCCTTGACGCGCTTGGCCCGCTCCGGGGGCTTGGCGGCCGGGTCGAAGCGGAAGTCGCGTCCGGTGATGATGTGCAGGGCGGCCATCGCCGCCTCGCGCACGACCGGCTCCTCGTCCTCCAGGGCGTCGATCAGCGCGTCCACCGCCACGGGGTTGGCGAGGTCCCCGCAGACCCGCGCCACGGCCATGCGCACGAAGACGTCGGGGTCGCCGAAGAGCGGCAGGAGGTGCGGCACGACCTCCGGGTCGCCGGTCTCGCCGAGGGACTGGACCGCGTTCCAGCGCGTGCCCGCGGTGTCGCTCCGGAGGTCCGCCAGCTCCGCGGCATGGGCCGGCCGACCGACGGGGATCTGGTCGAGGGGGAGCGCGGCCGCGCGGGCCGCTCCCTGGGCCTCGGCTTGCTCGATCCGCGTCGCCAGACCGTCGAGGGTCTGGCGCGCGTTGAGGGACTGGGCCGTCAGGTCGTCGAGGCGCCGCCCCAGATCGCGCTCGCCGTTCTCCTGTCGCTGGGCCAGGCGCGCCAGCTCCACCTCGAGGGACTCCTGCTCCCCCACGGCCGCCCGCAGGTCGTCGCGCAGGTCGAGCAAGCTCGCCTCGAGCTCACCCTGGCGCCGGTCGGCTCCGGCGCTCAACCGCAGCTCGAGCTCGCGCTCGCGGTCGCGGGCCCGCTGGCTGCTCGAGTCCAGGTCGCGCCGCACCTCCCGCACCTCGGAGTCGAGGGCTGCCTCGAGGCGGCCGACCTCGGAGCGCGCGCGGTCGAGCTCGCCCCACAGATACCAGGCGCTCCCCACCGCCAGGAGCAGCGCCACGACGGCCACCCAGCCGCCGCCCTGGGTCCCCGCCCCCGCGCCGCGCGCGTCGAGCAGCGGCGGCAAGGCCGCGGAGGCTCCGCCCACGCCGGAGGGCGCGGCGAAGGTCGCGGCGGCGCCGCCCATCGAACCGCCCACGGAAGCGCGGCCGAGCCGCGGGGCCGGGGCCTCGTCGCTGGACATGAGCGCCTCGCAGGTGGCGCAGACGACTCGACCCTGGCGCAGGAAGGCCCTGCCGGTCTTGAAGTCGGCCTCGGGGACCGACTCGTTGCACAGGTCACAGAAGTGGATCTTCATGGCGTCGCCGCTGGAGCGCTGGGGGGCCTAGCCGAATTGGACTACAGGACGGACCACGCAGGAGACTTGGAGTATAACGGGCTGTCCCGCCGCCCGAAGGCGCCAGAGACGTACCAGGCCCCATGACCCGCAGCCCGCAGCCCCCCCTCGTGCTCTCGCAAGATCTGCGCCGCAGCCTCGAGGAGCTGGGCCAGGAATTCATGCTGGGGATGCTCGAGGCCGACCTCGAGCGCCACCCCGACAACGTGGCGGCCCTGGCCGAGCTCGGGCAGCTCTACACGACCCGCGGCCAGTGGGAGCGGGGCCTCGCGGTCGACGAGCGCCTCGTGCGCCTGATACCCGCGGACCCCACCGCGCACTACAACCTCGCGTGTTCTCGATCGCTCCTGGGGCAGGTCGACGACGCTCTCGAGAGCCTGGAGCGCGCCGTGGCCCTCGGCTACGACGACGACACCTTCATGGCGCGCGACGAGGACCTGGCGGCCCTGCGCGGGGAGCAGCGCTTTCGCGCACTCCTCGAGCGCATTCGCTCCGCCCGCCTGCCGAGCTAGCCCGACCTCGCGGGCGTCGCCCGTCAGCGCACCGGGTCGGCCTGGTGCTCGTGCCACCACGCCCGCCAGGACTCGATGGAGGCCTGGCGCTCCGCGTCCGGGGCGTTGGCGTCGTAGTCGAAGCGCTCGTGGGTCGCCTCCCACAGGGCCTGGGAGCAAAGGGCGCGGATCATCACCCGCTCGTCCTCCAGGCCGTTGATCAAGTGCGGCAGCATCGACCAGTCCCCGAGGCGCAACAAGGTGCGCGCGCGTTCCAGGGCCAGGTCCGGCGCGTCTTCCTCCGGCCACGGCAACTCGCGCAGGGGCTCGACCAGGCGCGCGTCGCGCGTCGCGCCCAGGGCCGCCAGGGCCGCCCCCGCCACGTCGGAGCGCGGGTCGAGGACGAGCTCGAGGAGCACCGGGTAGGCCGGCTCGCCGACCTCGGCGAACCACTGGATGATCTCGATGCGCTCGATCCCGTGGGACCAGGGCAAGCGCTGGGTCTGCTGGTCGATCTTGAGCTGCAACGAGGGCGAGGCGTCCACCCAGGGGCCCAGGTTGGCCTCGTGGGTCTTGGAGCCCCCCACGGTCACGCAGGAGCCCAGGCAGAGGAGGAGGCAGGCGAGGAGCGGCGATCGTCTCATGGTCGGTCGGGCGCGGGAGAGCGGAGGTCCCTCCCGTCATCGACCGGCGGCGGCGCCGCCTTGACGCCCGCCCGGCCGTCGGGCCGGGGAAGATCCAGGAGCGCGACCGTCCAGGGCCCCCGCCAGGGCCGCCGCCGAGGTGGCCAGGAGCCCGATCAGGAGCCAGATCCAGGCCCACGGGTCCGGCGCGCCGCCCCGAGGCAACGCCTGAGCGTTGCCATCCGGCGGGTCCCAGGGCCCCAGCTCCCGGGCGGCGACCGGCTCCAGCTCCGCGGGACAGGGGAGGTCGAGGGCCGCCTGCCCCAGGGGAGCCCCGCTCGGCCCCACCAGCCGGGCCCACAGCGGTCGGCCGGGGAAGCCCGCGACGAGGCCGGCGGCCAGTTCCCCCACCCGCCGCTCGCGCGGGTCCGTCCCGGGCGAATCGGCCGGGAGCAGGAGGAGCGTCTGGCCCAGCTCCGACGCGACCAGGCCGGGCGCGGCGCCTCCTAGCGGCAGGTGCGCCCGCAGCTCGGCGCGCACCTCCGCCGGCCAGTCGGCGGGCACCCCTTCGAGGACGAGACGGCCATCGCGGTGAACGAGCCGCGTACCCGCGGGGAGCCCGGCCGGTCGGGCCAGGACTCTCCAGAGCGGACCGAGGAGGTCGTCCGCCTCCGCGAAGGCCGGGGCCCAGCCCTCGAGCGGCGCGCTGGCCCAGGCCGCGACCCGGCCGCTGCCGACGCGCCACCAGGCGAGCCAGGGCTCGCCGGTCTCCGCCGAACGCCAGAGCACCTCGCCCCCCTCCCGGCTCCGGCTGCGCAAGACGCGCTCGTGCCGCGGGAGGCTCTCCGCGGCGCGCCAGGCCGCGAGGAGCTCCTCGCTCCCGGGGAGCTCGCCCGCGTCGGCGAGCTCGAGGGCCAAGGCCCCCTCCTGCACGCGCTCGCGAAAGACCTCGCGCTGGAAGAGCTCGCTCAGCTCCTCTTCCTCGCCCGCCTGGCGCAAGCGTCCGCCCGGCGGGAGCAGGGCCGCGAGCAGCTCGCGGTCCGCCTCCTCTCCCGCGGCCACGACGACCAGCCGCGACTCTCCGCGCGAGAGCGCCGCGGCGATCCCCGCGCCGCGCGCGGGGACGTCGTGGGCCACGTCGTCCCTCCCATCGCTGAGCAAGAAGGTCAGCGCGGGGCGCGCGCTCTCCTCGCGCTCGCGCACGAGCTGCTCGAGGGAGTAGAGGATCGCGGTCGGTCCCCCCGGCACCCGCGCTGCGAAGAGGGCCGCCAGGCGTTCGCTCGCGTCGCCGTCGGGGGCGCCCAGGTCCACGGGCTCGAGCAGGGAGCCCGTGAAGAAGCGCAGCCAGGGATGCTCCTCGGGACCCGCGCCGAGGAGGATCCGCGCCAGGGAGCGCTGGACCCGCTCGAAGGGCTCCCCGGCCATCGAGCCCGAACCGTCGACGACGAAGATCAGGTCCCGCGGTCCCCCCTCGCGGGGCGCGGGGACCAGGGGCAGGAGCTCGACGACGGAGCCGGCGGGCGGGTCGTGCCAGGCCCGCGGCGGCCACGCGCGCCAGCCCCCGCAGGCGAGCCAACCCCCGCCCCCGCGCAGGAACTCGCGCAGGGCGTCGGCCGGTAGCTCCGCCGGCGCGAGGTCGAGGGTCAGCAGCAGGTCGAGCTCCGGCAGGGTGGCTGGCATGGCAGCGGGCTCGAGGAAGAGCACCTCGACGCCCGGCCAGCGCGCGGACGCTTCGCGCAGGAACGCGCGCAGCTCCCCGTCGAGCGCGGGCGGCGCCACCGCTCCGAGCAAGCGCGCCTCTCCGGCGCGGCAGGTCGCGGAGCGCAGATCGTTCTCGGGGATGGCGTCCGCGGAGCCCCCCGCGAGGCGCGCGCGCACGCTGACTCGCGTGCGGCCCGGCGCGGTCGGGCCGAGGTCGAGGCGCGTGCTCCAGCGCGTGCGACCGGCGGCGGGACGAGTCGCGGGGAGCTCGAGCTCGACTCGTCGCTCCTCCGCGCCCCCGGTGCCATCGGACAGGACGAGGAGCTCGAGGTCCGGTGGCGCGGCTCCTCCGGACTCGAGGGCGAGGTCGACGCGAGCCAGGAGGGGCGCCCCGACCTGCGGGGAGTCCGGCAGGCGAACGGCCTCGACGGCGAGGTCGACGCGCGCAGGCGGGGGGAGCTCGCGCCACTCGAGGATGACGCCTCCAGCCGCCAGGCGCGCGAGCCGCGGACGCGGGTCGGCTCCGCTGACGTCCGGCGCGGCGCAGAGCACGAGCCTCGCGCCGGCCGGCGCCGCATCGATCAGGGGTGACTCGAAGAGGGCCAGGCCGGCGTCGAGCTCCGAACCGAGGTCCGCGCCCCCGGGGAGGCCGAGGTTCAGGGCCTCCCCATCCCGGCCCGCGACTCGCGCGAGCCAGTCCTGCGCGGGGGCGGCGGCCATCGCTCGAACCTCGGCGCCGTAGAGCCCCACGGCCAGGCGCTCCCCCGCCGCCCGGGCGGTCCGGGCCTCCTCGCGAAGCACCTGCCGCGCCCAGAGGCCGTGGCCCGGGCGCAAGCGCGTCGTCCCCGCGGAGACGTCGAAGAGCAGGACGACGAGGGGCTCGACCTGCGGACTCGCCTGTTCTTGCGGGAGCGAACGCCAGGCGCCGACGGCCAAGCAGGCGACACCGCCCCAGGCGAGCCATCCGCGGCTCTGGCGGCGCGCGGCCCCGAGCTTCAAGGCGCGTCCATCAGGCCGGGGCGGGCTCGCGCACGGCGCTCGCGATCCAGCCCCCGCCCAGGAGGCGTTCACCCTGGTAGAAGGCAGCGCCCTGGCCGGCGGTGACCGCGAGCTGCGGCTCGTCGAAGCGCACCTCCGCCCGCCCACCGTCGACGGAGACCGTGCAGGCAGCGGGCGCTCCGTGGTAGCGGTGCTGCGCGTGCACCCGCAGCTCCCCGCCCGCGGGAGGGTCGAAACCGATCCAGTTGAGCTGGCCGACCTGCATGGAGACGAAGGCCGCCTCGCGGCGCTCCCCGAGAACGACCGTACCCGTCTCTGGGTTCACCTCGACCACGTAGAGCGGCCGACCGCCGCCGACCCCGTGGCCGCGGCGTTGGCCGATGGTGAAGTGCTCGGTGCCGGGGTGCTCCCCGAGCACGCGACCGGCGGTGTCGACGAGGCGCCCGGGGTGCAGCTCGCGGCCCTCGCGGGCCAGGAGCTCGCGGTAGTCGTTCGAGGGCACGAAGCAGATCTCCTGGCTGTCGGCCTTGCCCGCGGTGCGCAGGCCCAGTTCGGCCGCCAGCTCGCGCACGCGCGGCTTCTCGAGGCCGCCCAGGGGCAGCCGGGTGCGACGCAAGTTCTCCTCGGCGACGCAGAAGAGCTGGTAGGACTGGTCCTTCGAGCGGTCGACGCCCCGCGAGAGGTGGACCCGGTCGTCCACGACCTCCAGGCGGGCGTAGTGGCCGGTGGCGATGCCCTCGGCCCCGAGCTCGTCCGCGAAGCGCAGGAGCTCGTCGAACTTCAGGTCGCGGTTGCAGACGGCGCAAGGATTCGGCGTGCGCCCCCGGGCGTACTCGTCGAGGAAGTAGTCGATGATGTCCCGGAACTCCCGGGAGAGGTCGATCGAATGGAAGGCCAGGCCGAGCTTGGCGGCGACCATGCGCGCGTCCCGGGCGTCCGACACCGAGCAGCAGGACTTCTTCTTCGACTCCTCCGCCGCCACGCTCACGCCGTTGCGCATGAAGAGGCCGACCACCTCGTAGCCCTCTTGCTCCACCAGCCAAGCGGCGACGGAGGAGTCGACGCCGCCGCTCATGGCGACGACGAAGCGCGGGCGCTCGGAGGGGACGGAGGGAGGCATCGGGCGGGGACTGGCGAGCCGCCGATTGTAGCTGGCGCGCACGTGGAGCGAGAAGCGCGGCGCGGCCCTCGCCCGGGACCCCGGAAGGACTATGCTCTGGGGCTCGACCGTCCCCGACCTCTCCCGCCCGACTCCCACCCGCAGAGCCCCATGCTCTCCTTCCTCCCTCCCTCGCTCTCGCTCCTCCTCCAAGAAGGCGCCCAGGAAGCCGGCCAGAGCGGCGCGGAGGAGACGGCCCAGGGGCCGAGCTTCCTCTGGCCGATGCTCGGCATCGCGGCGATCTTCTACTTCGTGATGATCGCCCCCGAGCGCAAGCGTCGGAAGGAGCGCGAGGCGATGGTCGAGGCCCTCGGGAAGGGGGACAAGGTCATGACCACCAGCGGCATCTACGGCACGATCACCCAGGTTCAGGGCGAGGTCGTCACGGTTCAGATCGCCGACGGCGTGCGGGTCAAGTTCGCCCTGGCCGCCATCCAGGGCAAGGTGGACGAGAAGGGAGACGGGAAGAAGGACGCCAAGGACGGCGCCGCCAAGAAGGGCGGCGGCAAGCCGGAGGCGGCCGAGGTCGAGCCGGAGACCGTCGGCAACTCGAAGTAGCGCCTGCGCGGAAGTCCCGCCCCGGGCGTGACCGCGCGGGGGGCGGCGCGTCCCTCGGGGGTGAACGCGCCCCCCACCCGGCCGGCCATCCCGCGCGCACGCTTGCGCGCGGGCCTGCGGAGCCTGCTCTTCACCCGCGCCCCGCGCCTCGCCCTGCGCCTGCTGGAGGCCGACCGCCACGAGCTCGGCCTGGCGGGCGAGGCCCTGGCGGCCCGCGCCCTGCGCGCGGCGGGCTGGCGCCTGCGGGGTCGGCGCCTGCGCACGCCCGCGGGGGAAGTCGACCTGTGGGCGACGGACGGGCGCACCTCCCTCGTGGTCGAGGTCAAGACCGGGCGCCCGCCGCGCCTCGTGCTCCCGCGCCGCGTTGCGGAGCGGGAGCGCGCTGGCCGTGAGCCCCGCTGGGACCTGCGCCGGCGCCCCGCCACCTCCCTCTCCGCGGCCCAGGCCGAGCGCTTGCACCGCGCGGCGCGCATCCTGGCCCGACGCACGGGGTTGCAGCCCCAGCTGCGGCTGATCGAGGTGCTCGTCGGGCCCCGCGGCCACCCCGTCGAGGTGCGTGGGACGTGGCGCGTGGCGGAGCCGGCGCGCCCCGCCCGCCCTCGCCGCCTATACTCGACCCCGCCATGACCCCCTCCTTCTTGCTCCTCTTCGCGCTGGCCGGCCCGGCGCGACTCCCGGCTCCTCCGCTGGCTGACGTCGCCTCCGACATCGAAGGGGAACACCGCTGCGCCTACGGCGCCGTCGCGGACCCGAGCCTGCCCCTTCCCGGGGAGGCCGGCGTTCCCGACCCCGCCACCCCCGAGGCCTGTCGCGCGCGGCGCGAGGCGCTGGCCGCCGAGGTCGGCCAGGGGCTCCTGCTCTTCGGCGCCGGCCCCTCCGGGGACGGCCGCTTCGACCCCGACGAGGACTTCCACTACCTGACCGGGGTCCGCCGCCCGGGCGCGCGCCTCCTGCTCGAAGTGCGGGACGGGAGCCTCGTGCGGGACGTCCTCTACCTCCCGCGGCAGAGCGAGCGTCAACGCCTGTGGGAGGGCCCCGAAGCGGGCCCCGAGGACTTCGGGGAGGAGGCGCGCTTCGACGAGGTCCTCGGCCTGGAGGTCTTCGACCTCGCGGCCCTCGCGGAAGGCGCCGCCGGGACCGGCGTGCACGCCGTCGACGAGGCGACGATCGAGGAGCTGGTCGAGCACGGGGTCGAGGTGCTGAAGGCCCGCACGGCCCTCAACGAGCTGCAGAAGGTCAAGTCCCCCGCCGAGCAACGCGCCGTCGAGGCCGCGGTTCGCATCACCCTCGCCGGCCTGGCGGAGGCGATGGTCGTGGCGCGGCCTGGGACCTACGAGTACACCGCCGAGGCGGCGGTCGAGGGCGGCTTCCGCCGCCGGGGCGCGGAGTTCCTCGCCTTCCCCTCGATCTGCGGCTCCGGTCCCAACGGCTGCTTCCTCCACTACCGCGCGAACAACCGCCCTCTCGCCGACGGGGAGCTCCTGCTCGTGGACGTGGGCGCCAAGGTCCACGGCTACTGCGCCGACGTCACGCGCACCTTCCCGGTCAACGGCCGCTTCACGACGCGCCAGCGGGAGGTCTACGGGCTCGTGTTCGAGGCCCAGACCCTGGCCGCCGAGCAACTCCGCCCGGGCGTGACGATGCGCGAGCTGCACGAGGCCGTCGTCGCCTTCTTCGACGAGAAGGGGCAGCGCGGGAACTTCAAGCACGGCCTCGGGCACCAGCTCGGGATCCGCGTGCACGACGTGCCCGGCTTCCGCGGAACCCTCGAGCCCGGGATGATCGTGACGATCGAGCCCGGCCTCTACCTCGCCGAGGAGGACCTGGGGGTCCGCATCGAGGACGACTACCTCGTCACGCAGGACGGCTCCCGCAAGCTCTCGGCGGCGCTCCCGAGCCAGCCCGACGAGCTCGAGGCCTACATCGCCCGTCTGCGCGGGGAGTAGGCGCCGCGAAAAGACTTCCGCCCCCGGGAGAGCCCTCAATCGCGGTCCGCCCGCGGTCGATGGGGACCCCGCCCCCATGCTCCGCGTCCTCAGCCACTACCTCCCCGTCCGCAAGGCGCTGCTCGTCCTGAGCGAGACCCTGATCCTGTGGACGGTCCTCGCCCTGGCGGGGAGCGCGCACTTGTGGGAGCCCTCGCGCGAGCTCTACCGCGCGCTGGCCCGGGCCCGCATCCCGATGAGCGTGGAGACGGCCCAGGAGCACGTCACCATCTCGGCCTTCCTCTTGGCCGTGCTCGTGCAGCTGGCGATCTCCTTCAACGAGCTCTACGACTTCCGGGTCTCGCTCAGCCGCTACGACCGCGCGCGGCGCTTCGTCGCCTCGATGGGCTCGGCCCTCTTCGCCTCCCTGGGCGTGGTGGTCCTGGCCCACGTCTGGAAGCTCGAGCCCGCCTTCGACTTCCCGGGGCTCTCCCTGGCCCAGAAGGTGCGGATGCTCGTCTTCGCGATCCTGATGGGCTTCCCGCTGCTCTTCTCCTGGCGCACTCTCTTCCACGCCCTCCTGCACAAGGCGCGCTTCTACGAGCGCGTCCTGATCCTCGGCTCGAGCAAGGCGGCCCACACCCTGGCCAAGGAGATGCGCGAGCACGCCGCCTCGGGCTACCAGATCGCCGGCATCCTGCCCGAGGCCGCTCGCGTCGACGACCAGGCGCCCTTCGACCCGGCGGCCACCGGCACGGGGGACCTCCTGCTCGCCGGCTTGCAGCTGACCGAGGACGGCCTCGCGACCTCCGGGGACGACGACGCCGCGCCCTCCCTGAGCGAGCTCGTCGCCACCCTCGAGGTGAACGAGATCGTCGTGGCCCTCGCCGACCGCCGCGGCCGCGTGCCCACCGACGAGCTCTTGCGCTGCCGCCTGGCGGGGATCCCCGTGCGCGACTACGACCGAGTCTTCGAGAACGTCACGGGCAAGATCTCCGTGGAGGCCCTGCGCCCCTCCTACCTGATCTTCAACGAGGGCTTCGCGCGCCACCCCTGGGCGGACCTGCTCAAGAACCTGATGGACCGCGGCCTGGCGCTCGTGATGCTGGCGCTGCTGTGGCCGGTCATGATCGCCACCGCCATCGCGGTCAAGCTGACCTCCGACGGCCCGGCCCTCTTCTCCCAGGAGCGCGTCGGTCGCGACGGGCGGCCCTTCACCCTGGTGAAGTTCCGCTCGATGTTCGTCGACGCCGAGAAGCGCACGGGCCCGGTGTGGGCCAGCGAGGACGACCCGCGCGTCACGCCGGCGGGACGCTTCATCCGCAAGACGCGCCTCGACGAGCTGCCCCAGCTCTTCAACGTGCTGGCGGGGAGCATGTCCCTGATCGGTCCGCGCCCCGAGCGGCAGGTCTTCGTGGACGAGCTGGCGGAGACCATCCCCTACTTCCGCCAGCGGCACATCGTCAAGCCGGGGCTGACGGGCTGGGCGCAGATCAACTACCCCTACGGGAACACGGTCGAGGACGCGCTGCAGAAGCTCCAGTACGACCTCTTCTACATCAAGTACCAGTCGTTCCTGTTCGACCTCTCGATCCTGTTCAACACGATCAAGATCATCCTTCTGCGGCGCGGGACCTGAGCAGGGCTCGGGCGGAGGGACTCAGGCCGCTCCCCACGGGCGGCCTGGACGGGGATCGAGAAAAGCGGACAATCGATGAGTCCCGCGTAGTCGGCGCTCCATCGCCGTCCTACCGGAGGAGCGGATCCCCAGAGCCCCGCCTCCCGTCTCCGCCCGCAGGACTCATGCTCCGCTCGACGTCGAAGCCCGGACCGCTGTCGGTCCTGGGCCCCATCCTCGCCCTCACGATCTGCAGCGCCCCCGTCTCCGCCAGCCGCGGGGCGGACGGCGGCATCCCCTGGTTCCAGGGCCCGCACATGAGCGCCCTGGGGAAGGCCCGCAGCGAGGGCCGGCCGTTGATGCTCTACTTCTGGATGGAGGGCAGCGACCCCTGCACGCGGCTCTTCGGCGAGACCCTCGCCGAGCCCACGGTCGCCGCCAAGCTCGGGAGCACCCTCTGCCGCGGGATCGACATCGCCTCCCTCGCCGGCGCCAAGCGGGTCCAGGAGTACGGAGTGGTGACCCTGCCGACCCTGCTCTTCCTCGACGCGGAGGGCGCGCCCCAGGACGCGGTGCTGGGCTTCATCGACGCCCCGAACCTCCTCGCCGAGCTCGACCGCATCCAGGCCGGCCAGGGCACGGTGGCGGACCTGCGCGCGCAGGCCGACGGAGCGCCCGACGACCTGGCGCTCTTGCACCGGCTGGCGTTGAAGCTGCGCGACGTTGGCGACACGGCCGGCCACGACGAGCTCGTGGCCGAGATCCTCGAGCGCGATCCCCTGGGCGAGACGCCGACGGGGTCGCGCCTCGCGTTCTGGGCGGCGCGGCGCGCCGTCCTCGCGGGGGTGCCGCCGACGGAGGTCGACCTTGCCCCCCTGCGCGAGCACCTGCGCGGCATCCGCGTGCGCGAGGTCCGCTTCGATGCCTGGAACTGGCTGGCCGGCTTCGAGTACGAGCGCGAGCGCCGGCCGGAGGCGCGGGCCGCCTACCGCGAGGCCTGGGAGCACGTCCCCGAGGACAACGAGCTCGAGATCGGAATGGAGGTCACGCGCGTCTTCTGGGAGATGCGCGCCGAGCTCGACCGCGAGGACAAGGCCTTCATGCTGAAGACGGGACGCCGGGTCGCCGAGCGCGCGCGCGCCCTCGAGGAGCTCCCCGAGGACTTCGCGAAGCTGGAGTGGGAGGGCGAGACCTACGAGCAGCTGCTCGCCATGGCCCTCGACACGCGCGCGGTGGCCGAATACGTGAACGGCAACGCGCGCCAGGCGCGGGCGCTGCTCGAGGAGGCCGTCGAGCTCTTCCCGGCGGGCGAGGAGATCGTCGCGCGCCTCGAACTCGTGCGGGACCGGCGCTAGGCGAGGGAGCTCCGTCCCTGTCCTCTGACCCTGGGTCGCTAGAACTCGCTTGCCCGAGGATCGAATCGAGCCCGTTGGCAGGCTTCGTACCGAATGTCGGCGGGTGGCGAACTGCAGGTGGCCCGATTCTCGGGAGCACCCTCACGTCGGCGACCAGCTGCAAGGCAAGGTTAGAATCTCAAGGGACGTAGTGCTTCTGAGAATGCAACGTGGAGTGCGCAACAAGGGTACGTCAGACTGGATGCCAAGCTTGGTTTGCCTTGCATTGGCCGCTCTTGCTCTTGTTCTCTATTCTGCTGCCTGTCGGTACTGGCGCCCGACCAAGAGGCTTACACCCGGCGAGCTTGCAGAGTTGAGGCGCAACTACTCGCCGCTCGTTGAGGCAATCCACGAATATGAAAGCGACTTGGGAGAGCCTCCGCAGTACTTGCGGGAGCTTGTGCCTGACTACCTCGTAGCCCTGCCAAGGCTGACGCCAGGACGTGTGGCTGGGTTTCACTACTCAGCTCCTTACGGAGTCAGTGACTACCCGGAGTGGAGTAGCCGAGGTACGTATCTGTGGTACGTGCTGAGTGAGTCTCCCGAGATGATCATGCTGCCGGGACAGCACAGGTTCTTCACGAGGCTGGAGCAGACCCCCTTGCTCCTGCTGCGCCTGAATGGCGCATCCGAGGTGAGCAGCGCCCGGCTTGTTGGGAGCATCCCTTACGCTGAAGGACTTCAATTCGATCCTTCACGATGGAAGAGGGACCGGGAAGTCAGGCGGTCCATGGCGAGAAGCGCCCTGCGTCAAGAGAGCATTGTGGGTAGATCCGTAGAGGCGGTTGAGGCAGTCCTTGGCGAGCCGGACGGCAGAGGGGAGCTTGTTCGGAGCTGGTCAATCGGCGCGGTTTCGCCCTTCAATGCGTCGTTCATTGATCCCCCCGGCCAATACGTTTACCAGTCCGTTGGCAAGACTTGGCAGGGACCATGAGCTTGGCAAGCTAGCTATCTATCAACCGAGTTTCGTCCGCTCTGGGAGGCCGGAGTGTGTACCCGGCGGTGCCGAGCGAGCTCCCCTGGATCGGGCGACGCCCTGAGGGTATCCCCGGAAATCGGGCCACATGGAGCTTGTCATTCTCGGATGTACCATCGGAGGACGAGCCATGCGCAAGAGTCGATTCACGGAGGAGCAGATCGTCGCGATCCTAAAGGAGAGCGAGGCGGGGACGCCGACCAAGGAACTGGTGCGCCGGCACGGGATCAGCTCAAACACCTTCTACGCCTGGCGTAAGAAGTTCGGCGGGATGGAGGTGAGTGAGGCGCGGCGCCTCAAACAGCTCGAGGACGAGAATCGCCGCCTGAAGCGGATCGTGGCGGACCAGCAGCTCGACATCACGGCCCTGAAGGACGTGGTCTCAAAAAAGTGGTGAGCCCCGCGAGTCGCAGGCAGGCCGCCCGCCACGTGCGCGAGAAGCACGGCCTGAGCGAGCGGCGCGCCTGCCGCCTCGTGGGGCTGCCGAGGTCGGTCTCGCAGTACAGGAGCCGGCGCGTTGAGCCCGCGGGCCTGCGGAAGAGGATGCTCGAGCTCGCCAGTGAGCGGCCACGCTTCGGCTGCCCGCGGATCCACGTCCTGCTGCGGCGGGAGGGCTTCGAGTTCAACTTCAAGCGGATCCACCGCATCTACCGCCAGGAGAAGCTCCAGGTGCGGGGCCGCAGGCGCCGCAGGAAGCGCGCTGCTGCAGCGCCCCGGGAAGCGATTCCCATGCCCGCCTGCCCCCACGAGCGGTGGTCGATGGACTTCACGAGCGACAGCTTCGGCAGCGGGCGCAAGTTCAGGACGCTGAATGTCGTGGACGACTTCTCGCGCAAGAGCGTCGCCATCGAAGTGGACTTGTCTCTGCCCGGCGAGCGCGTGGCCCGCGTCCTCGACCAGGCAGCGGCGAAGCACGCCTGGCCCGACACGATCGTCGTCGACAACGGGCCGGAGTTCACGAGCATCGCAATGGACCAGTGGGCCTTCGAGCGGGGAGTGAAGCTGCACTTCATCGACCCGGGAAAGCCCGTCCAGAACGCATTCGTCGAGAGCTTCAACGGGAAGTTCCGCGAGGAGTGCCTCAGCGAGAACTGGTTCCAGAACCTCGAGCACGCCAGGCGAGTGATCGCGGAGTGGCGCCGGGACTACAACCACGTCCGTCCGCACAAGTCGCTCGGCTGGCGAACGCCGGTCGAGGTCGAGAGAGCCGCCCCCTTCCCTCCCGGGAGGCTCCATCGGGATCAGAGATCTTCTTTGGAGGGGGGAAAACCTGACCGTCAACTACAGACCCAAACCCACGGGATGCCCAGCTCACCGTGGCCCTAAGAAGGGGATACCCTCAGCTGCAGTACACCGAGGATCGCCTCGCGTTCAGCGCGTCGTCGGGCACGGGCACCGTTTGAGTGGAGCAGCAGCTCCTCGCGGGCGCAAGCGACTTTCTCCAGCACGGTCTGACGGCCCACCAGGAGGCTCCAGTGCCCGTTCTCGCGGTCCGCCTGGCGCGCCGTGCGCCAGCCCCGGGAGGCACGTAGCCGATGCCCGTCGATGCGGTCACGCGCCGCCACGAGTCGTTCACGGGCGTCCCCGATGTCGATCACGGCCCGGCTGTCGTTCAGCCCGCTGTTCAGCTTCAGCCCGTGCATGCCGTTCTCCGACGCCCCGTTGTGCTGCGGCGTCCGCGGCAGGGACCACAGGTGCAGCACCCCCCACGCCGAGCACCAGGACGCGAGCGCCACGGACTTGTAGGCATCCCCGTTGTCGGTCAAGAGCACTCACGGCTCCTCGCGGCGCTCGACGCGGGTCGCGCTCAGGAGCCGCGCCACCCTTTCCCCACTCGCCTTCGGCACCACCGAGAGCCCGATCGTGCGCGTCCAGGCAACCTCGTGCACCACCTCGGCCTACGTCCCTTCGCGTCCATCGACCAAACTCCATCCTGCGCCTGAACCTCGATGCTCACGCGCGCGCCTTCGATGCGCCTGCGCACCCGACGCCTGGGCTCCGCCTCCAGCTTCCGCGCAACGCGCCGTACTCACGCCAGCGGTACCCAGCCCAAGAGCTCCGGCGCACGAACCAGCTACTAAGTAGCTACATGGCCCTGGAGGCTTGCACTCCACCTCGGAGCGTGTCGCGGTAACTCCGCCACGGTGGCGAGGTTAGATGGAGCGCCAGATGGGGCTCGAACCCACGACATCAAGCTTGGGAAGCTGGGGGGCGCATGGAGGGCAGTGGAGGACGCGAGGGGACTCTGGCGGACTTCTGGGGACAGACTGCCCTGGACATATGGGGACAGGCTTCCCCAGAGTCCGCGAAAGGGTGGACATCAGGGGACGGAATCCCGGCAACAAAGCAGCGACAACTGCGAGACTGGAGTGCCCTCGAGCTTGCCAGGGCCGGCCCGGGGTATGCTCCTGGGACCCCGCAGGCTCGATCTCGTGCGCGTTGGGCCCATCTCCGCGCTGGCCTTGCGGATGCCTTCCTGGTCTCAGGTTGAATTGGCTCGGGCGTCCCTCCGTCGAATCGGAGGATAGCCAGGGTGGCCATCTATGGTCGTACCCGGCCGCGGCATGGCGATGGGACACTACGCCGCAAAGATAGACCAGCTACTGCGCCCAGAGGAACACCATGGAGTCGCGTGATCCAGACGCAAGCTCCATTCCATCGAGACTCCAAGAGGCACAACTCACCTTGCCTTGATGCCCCAGTAGCGTTGCGACGCAGTGCCAGGTCCTTTGATCCCAGACGCGGACCGACTCATCAGTCGAACAAGTCACCAATCGGGGCTCAGCTGGACTCCAGTCGAGGTCAGTCACTGGCCCCCGATGACCAAATAGAGAAGCAACTGTTCGGCCATCTGCCTCGTCGAGAATGAGGACGGTTCCCGTATCGAAGCCAACAGCAATCAGCGGGGACATTGGAGACCATGCAATCGCTTCTGGCTCTCCATCTCTAAACTCCCGAGTCCAGTGACGCCGGCCATCAGTGGAGTCGATGAGCGCCAGCTTCCCGTCATTCAGCAAGCAGGCGATCGACTTTCCGCTCGACGAACAGTCCAGATCGATAATCGGCTCCGAGCCTACGTCGAGCCAGAGCTGACTCGGGGTCGAGTCGTTGTCGTGAGCCAGGAAGCACTGGCCGCTGGAGAGTCCGATGGCCAGCCACTTGCCGTCTGGCAACCAGCCGAGGCAGAGCGGCACCTGGGGGGCGAACGAGAATTCCCTGACCCTGTTCTCTGGGGCCACGCTCGTGATCTGGACAGTGCGATCAAATGAGGAGCTGGCGATCCTGCTGGAGGTGGGGCTGACCTTCAGGTCGGTTATCCAGTCTTCGTGGACTTGCCCAGGGATCCTAGCCCCGCTCAGTGTATCCCAGACGAACACGAGGCCGTCATGCCCTCCTGATGCGAGCTGATGGCCATTCGGTAGCCAGCTGATGGAAGCAACTTCCCCGGCATGTTCATCCATGTACTGGTCATGCTGGGTGTTGCCGACGTTCCAAATGGCGACCCCGCTACCATCTGCGTAGCCCATAGAGACGCGGCTGCCATCTCTGCTCCAGTCCAAGGCGGAGAAGCTGGACAACTGCCTGCTCCTTGCAGAAGCAGCAAGTCTGCTGTTACGCGAGTGGCCTCGATCGCGAAGGTCCAGCAATGTCGATTCCTTGAGTGCTCCACTTCGCGAGTCCAGGACTCTCACCCCATCACCACTTCGAACAGCCAGGGTGAAGTCATCGGGGCGAATCGCAAAGCTGCCTCCGGAGAGTGGATCGGGAACTGAGAACATCAAGGCGCCCGAGTCGGCGTGATAGAAGTGGAATTCCCTGATCCCCTGGACGGCGATTGTGGAGCCGCCCGCATCGTATTGAAGAGCGCTGTCGTTGATGCCGATGAAGGGCCACGCCGGCCTGATCCGGGGGTCCAGTCTTAGGAGGTCTTCTCCGGTGAGCGCGTTCCAGGCCACGAACTCCCATCCATTCTCAGACGCGCTGGACAAGTCGATGCTGACCATGGCGGGCTGAGTCGGATGCCATGCCAGCCCCTGGGAGCCCCGAGCTCGGGAAGTACGTAGAACAGATAGCGTAGGGAGTGCGCGGCAGTTCTCGAGCTTCCCGTCTTGGAGGTTGAGGATGAGCGTCTCGCCACGGGTCGTTTGCAGGGCAGCGAGCACGCCCATCGGGTGAAGCTCTAGCCTGTCGATGTCGCCAGTCGCGTCGACTACAGCAATGGGGCTTGGTACAGCCTTGTCCTTGACCAGGGATGCGGTGTGAACTCTCCCGGTGCCGGTGACGTAAGTGACCATCGGGACCCCGTTCACCCAGGCAGCGTCGGAGAAGCTGTCGGCGGGGCACTGAAAATAGGCCGTGCACCTTTGAGTTCTGAGGTTGACCGTCAGGTACCTGGTCTTTCCGAGACGAGCCAAAATGACATCGTCACCAGGGCCCCACGATGCTGACTTGACAGCGAGCCCGCCGGGATCTTCGTTGTTGGAGAAGAGCTGGGCAGCACTAGGGACGAAGCGCACATCCTTCTTGTTATCGGTGATCCTGCGATGCACATGCCGCCACTCCCAGGCTTGCAGATTGGGCGGACAATGGTCGAGGAGTGCCCTTGCCTCCTCGAACTCCCCTGCTTGGGTCGCCCGCATTGCGCTTGCCAGCGCGGAGACATAGCTTTCGTTGGCGGCAGTTCTCTCCTTCTCTGCGAGGGTGATGTTGTTTTGGTAGTTGAGTAGCAGTGCTCCAAGTGCAGAGGCCAAGAGGATCATCGACAATGCCGTCATCCAGGACTTGGTCGGATTGCGGCGGACCCACTTGGCGGCCTTGGTGAGAGCCCCAGACCGCCTTGCACTGATCGGCTTGTTCTCCAGGTGGGCCTGGATGTCGCTCGAGAAGGCAGCAGCCGATTGATATCTACGGCCCGGGCTCTTCTCGAGAGCCTTCAAACAGATGACTGCGAGCTCGCGCGGACACTGCGATCGGACCTTCCAAGGTTCAGGCGGTTCGAAGGCGATGATTTTCTCGGCGATCTGGTGAGTTGTGTCCCCCTCGAAAGGCCGCTGAAGAGTCAAGAGCTCGTAGAGGACGACGCCCAGGGAGAAGACATCGGTCCTCGAATCCAGGCCCATTCGTTTGGCGGTCACCTGCTCCGGGCTCATGTATGCCCAGGTTCCAGCGAACTCGCCTGTGCGTGATTGAAACGGGTCGTCCGAAACACGCGCGAGTCCAAAGTCGGTTAGTCGAGGAGTGTCATCGCGCTCGAGCAGGATGTTTGCCGGCTTCACGTCACGATGGACGACGCCTGCGTCGTGGGCAGCCTCGAGCGCATCGGCAATTTGGGCGACTAGGGTGGCGACATGCCCGTAGTACTCTCGCGGCAAGGCGTCCTGGCTGCGAAGGTCATCTAGAGAGTCCTTGAGCGTCCAGGAGCCCTCGACGAGTTCCTGGGCGATCCACGTTAGCCCAGCGTCACTGCCATGCGACAGGGTCCTCACGATGTTGGGGTGCCGCAGCCTGCCCCCCGCACGTGCCTCGCGTGTGAAGAGTTCGAGGGAGCGCGTATCGACGCGATCTGGGAGGAGGAGCTTGAGAGCTACGGGCGCTTGCAGAGTTTCGTCCGTCGCTTCCCAGACCTGTCCCATGCCTCCGCGGGCGATGAAGCGAACGAGCGTGAATCTGCCGATGCGGCTTCCGGGCCTGAGCAAGGCCGTCTTACGAGCCGAGGCCTCAGGCGTGCGCGCTTCAGGGCGCTCGGATCGGAAGACCGTTGAGCCGAACAGCTTGTCTTCAGGCGGAGGCTGCTGCAGGAACCCGTGGAGCCGTGAGTAGTGCGCGTAGATGCGCTTGATCTGCTTGACCAACTCTGGAGAGGCGGCCAGTTCAGCCTGGCCGCCAATCCAACGCTCAAGGGAGCTCTCGTCGTGCTCCGGCCCATCTTCCAAATACCTTTGTAGCCATACTCGTGCGTCTGAGTCTTGGACCGGTGCCTCCTTGTGAAAGGTCGGCGGCGGCGTGTCTTGGGTCATGGCATGCGAAAAACCTTCGCCCCCAGTGTACAGGTTCGGCCATGGACTCTGCAGGAGTTCGTTAGCCTTGGAGAACCTGGCACTCGAGACTTTGGGAGATTGGCAGTCCTGCCGGATTCCCTGGTCCCCTCACAAGGATTCCTACCGCGCTGCATTTGTGGAGCGCGCTCCTGGTCGGCCGTCTCCCCACCCGGCAGCTGCCCGGAAGAGATCCCATGTCCCTCCTCTGGAAGCGGCGGCAATCGACCGCTACTCCCGCCCGTCCCACATCCGCCAATCCCCAGGCACCTGAACCCCTCGCAGCAGGTGAGGAGCCTGGGGCTCCGGCGTCAGCGGGGCCCAATGGCGACGAGTCGGCCGCGAGTGCCTCGCGTGTTACTACCGCGAGCGGCCGCACCAGGGCCTAGGCAACCGGGTACTGCAGGGCTCAACTGCTCGAGGCCCTAAAGGTGCTTTCGAGGTCCAGGCCAAGGAGCGTCTGGGCGGCCTCCTACGGTGCTACAGGCCCGCGGCTTAGCGATGGGGCACTACGCGCTAGCTCTTGCTGCCGGGTCAAGTCTGCGGCACTTCGCCGCCTGTCATGATTCGCAGCTTTCCCGTGCCCAGCTCAAATTGTTTGTTATCCGGACGCTCGGAGAAGTCCGTTGAGTGCCACCTCCAGTACTCGGGCGAGTAAAGCTGGTATAGCTCAGATTTCATCGCAGCAAAACCTGCCTGGGTACGAGCTGAGAGCGGCGAGCAGTTCCGATCCCGCCACATGTCCTTGATCCATAATGGTGCCGCGAATACCAGGACAAGCCCAATGGCGAGCACAAGTCCCTGGAGCAAGTGGGGCGAGGGTCCGATGATGAACGCCCTAACGATGAGAGCGGCAATCAAAAAGCACCCGCAGCCACCGGCAGACGTGCGGATCAGATTGTCGGAGTCTGAGATCGCGAACTTGGCGCGCGCGCGACGATTGCAGCTGTGGCAGATGAAGCACTGCGCCGAGTCGAGCGGGTGGATTGTCATCGTCCACTCAAGTCCATCGATCTGCGTGTGCTCGATGCGCCCTAGCCAGAACCAGACTTCTTTGCCGCGCCGCTTGGACCCGCAACGTCGGCAGGTGCCGATAGTCTCCTTGAACATCATCGGTGCACACTAACGTCCCGCTTAGCATCGGCGGTGAGCCGACTCCTTGGTTGGCGTCCCCGCCTCTCTCCCCTTCAGGATCGCGACGATCTGCTCCTCCGTAAGTCGAATCTTGCGCATGCCTCGTCCTCCAAAGTTACATCCGAGAATGACAAGCTCCACGTGCCCCCCCCCCCACTTCCGAGGATACCCTCACGAAAACGAGTACTTGACTCCCTTCGTCCGCTTCACTACTCACCGTGTCTGTATCATCCGTTCAACTGCTTGTAGAGCTGCTCGGCGCTCTATGGCCGATCTGCTGCCAGAGCTTGCGCCAAGCACACCGCAGTATGGGGTTCTTGCCGGCAGACAACCCCTCCCAGGCAAGAGATAGGCCCCCGTGACCCTCGGATTCAATAGCCTTGCCTAGGCGTTTGCCGATGTCCTGGCAGCGACGACAGTAAGAAGCGAGCGATTCGACATCACTCGCCGCAATAGGCCGGATTGGAAGGGAGCGCTGCCCCACAAGGTCCTTGTAGAAGGGCGTGCCAGCTAGGTGGAATGGCTCAAGAAAGACTGCCAGGCCAAAAACCCCCCGGTCCTTGGGAATGCAATCCAGCTCAGGCACACAATCGTCAAGAAGAGCCTTTGTAGCTTCGATCTGGTCGTATGCCTGCACTAGCTTTCTCTGTGCATCCTCTTCACCTGCACACTCCCCAAGCCGCAGCCCCTCGATCGGGCGCGAGATCTTCACCTCCACCAGGACGACAGCTTCCTCAGTTACAACTATGCAATCCACCGTCTTCTTCTCTGGCTTGCCACAGACGAATTCTCCATACACGGTGGCATGCTGTAGAAGCTCGAGCTGATACTTCACGTACTTTTCAAATCGCAATCCGAGTGCATCCGAGAACGCACTACCCCAGAGCTGCATGCCGATGAAGTAGAGCCCCCGCAGCGAGACACGATAACTCACTAAACTAGGCACGGGACAAACCAGGGCATCTCCCACAGCAACGAGAGGCCGCTCCACGAGCGGGTTGAAGCACCACTTCTCCAGCCCGGGCCTCTGCCACTTCAGGCCCTCTTCTCGGTATCCATCCAACGCCATTGAGAGCCAACCCCGAATCACCTTCATTGCATCCGCAACAGGCATCGGGGCAAGCGCTTCGGCGAGAGCCGCGCTGCCCAAGAGGGATCCAGAAAGCCGGCCGTCGCGACGCACACTAATAGCCTCGAGAGAGAAGCCTAGACGTACGAATTGCTCAACCGTACAACCCAGCTCCCGGCGCCAATCATCCTCACTTGGACCGCTTCCCGGGTCCAATGAGTCCCCGAGGATCGGCAGAACACGCCCGAGCTCTTGGTGCGGACACACTTGAAATCCGAACTGCTCGTACGCAATCCGGTTCATCATTGGTCGAAGATCGGCGAGACTCCTGTTCGGATTCAGCGGTGGGTTGTGCACCTCGATTTGGAGTCGAGCCATTTCGACAATGTCAGACTCAGCGACTGGAGTTGATCTGTACTCGTTCCCGGCAATCAGCGCAGTGCGCGCAATGCCGGCAAGAACGAATTCAGACAGCAGGACAGGGCCTTGGCTCGAAGCACGCCACCGCTTTGACAACTCCCGAGAGCAGAGCCCCGCGACCAAGTGCAGCACCTCAGTTCTGGCATGTCTTCGCACTCGTTGTGCGTACTCGTCATAGGTGATCTTCAAGCCCCCCCCCTACCACCGAAGATCCCACGCTCACGAGTCCAGGGCATTCCGGCCAAGTGGGCAATGTCTCGCCCAGCGAAGCGACCAGAAGGCACTTCAAGCCCCCGCTAGGCACGCCGCAATCTACGAACATCGCACAGCCCTTGAAAACTCACCAAGCGCTTCAGCAAAGTGCCCACCCAGGTGAATAGTCCTGAACGCCACGCTGTTGATCACGCCCCCACTCTTCTCCAGCTGAGTCACGGCCCCAACCAAGACGACGGCGCTGCAGAGCCTGACGTGATCTGAGTCTAGCTTATGGAGCAGACCACTCATTAGATCAGTACTCTCAAGATAGTCAGCTACTGGCCCGACGAGCATTCGGTCCGCGGACTCAGCGCCCGCCGGTAGATCAGGGTCCACAACTGCCCTGCCCTCTTCGTTTGCCAAGAACGTCACGTCGATTGCCAACAGGCCATGCGTAATAGAGGGTTCCCCGAATCCCTCTCTCCACAATTGCCTCGCTGCCTTCTTGATGTTTCTCCTCAGAGTCCCGAGTGCCTTCGGTCGCTTTACTGCGATTCCGAAGTGATACCAACCGATATGAGCAATGAGATCCGGCTCCTCAATGCTCACGTCTATTCCGCGCGCAGCCAACTCCGCTGCCAAGAACAACTCCGACTGTGTGTCTCGACCTAACGAACTCTTACCTATGCGCGGATCTTGGTGGTCAGAGACGAGGAGCTTCAGCTTCCCAAGAAACACGTCATCTCTGCGGTGGCCAAGACACTCGACCACACGCGCGAGTTGATACAGGTCAAGGAACGCCTGCGGGAGCACGTCTAGAGGCGCCTCACCCCGCTTCCTGTACTTGGTGACCACATGCTGACACTTCTTGAATCGCCCGACCATCCGCAGCCCCTTGTCCTGTAAGAACGCGAGCGCGGCCTCGTAGCGAGCAATGACCTGCTCGGGGCTCTCCGCCCCAGGCGGTGTAGCACGACTAGGGTTGCTCATCACCGAGTAGTACGTTCACCACCCCTTGTCTCGGCCGTCGCATGAAGCTTGCTGAGCGTTGAACGCCACCTCCCTTCTCGCCCGGGCCCCCTGCACTTTCTACTTGCCTCGAGAACCGCACTCGGCGCGGCCGCTCGATGAGCAAGAAGAAGGTATCGCGCAAGCTCAATCTACGAGTCCTAATGCCAGTTTGCTGCCTTGGATTCCCCAGTAGTCTTCCAGGACTTCAAGGAAGCACGCGGACCGTGATCCAACTAGAGGACCCCGGGCCTGACAGGGTCGCTGGCTGCTGAGTCCCATTCGACCGGATATGGGACACTCCCGCTCCCCGACATTCAAGCGGCGACCAGGGCTCGGGCGCAGCCTAGGTCCGAAGAGGGCTCCCACGAGTTCCACCACCCCCGCCGCGACCCCCTAGTGCCGCGACCCCTGTACCCATGCGGTGCCAGTTGCCTGCCCACTCCTCTTGAAGGCGTTGGCACGCAACTAACGAGGATCTTCCTCTCCCCCCCGCCCCCTGTTCTACGGGTGGGCGATCGGCTCTCCGGGCCTGAACCAGATTACTTCCTTCACTGATCCATCAGGAGTGTGCGCGATCATGAGTCTCGTCATCTCAACATGCATGACCATGTAGTTGACGAGGTTTGACTCGGGGTCTTCTCCTTCCACCAACGGCAGTCTCGGACCGTCTTCGTTTCCCTCGTGCTTAGTGACGAGGTAGGTCCACTGGGAGAGCAGGAGCGGATCCTCGTCCTCGAGTACTTTGAATCCGAGGGCAGTTGGCTTCCCGAGCGTCACCACATACTCCCCAACAGTGCTGGGAGCAGACTCGATCAGCGCCTCGACTTGGACCCTATCCAGTCGAGTGGAGGTTGAGATCGACTCTGTTGCCCACAGCGGGAAGGGGAAGCTCGCATCCATTCGAGTCATCTTCCTGGCTCGTACTGGCTCCACGTCACCAAGTGACGCGATGTCGCTCTTGTAGGACGAAGCCCAGATCAAGTCTCTAACAACCTCGTCATGGTCAAACCCCACCAGAAGCCACCTCTCCAGATAGACCTCGGATGAGCCCGATGCGGAGAAGTCGAAGAACGCGAGCTCATGCTCAACACCAGTGGTCGCGCTGAATCGTCTGCCGCGGTAGCTCGGTTCACCCAGCGTGGTCTCGAGCTGCCCGATCCTTGTCAAGCCGACTTCAACGACTGCGGCGATGTCATCGATCGGTAGCTCACCCCCCATGGGGATCTTCGGCCCGTCGAACTTGGACGCGAAATACGTTAGCTCTTGGAGCTTGCCGCTTGGGTGAAAGGAAGCGAAGGCCATCCCTGAATCAAGGCTGGCTGACTTGGCCGGAAAGAGCTCGAGCTTGCCGATCAGTCCGTAGTGGAAGGTCAACGACAAGGCTTCCCCGTCGAGAATGTGCAGCCCCTGGCTCGTCGGGGATCCCATCGCGATCTCAAAGTCCCTCTGGGATACCTCGCTAGGGTCTAGCTCCTCTAGAGCAGAGAACCTTGGTACGGCCGAGGTCTTGACGTTGTAGACGCACCCCGCTGAGGCAAGGCAGCTAAGTGCAACGGCAGCGGCTATTACGAGGCGAAGAGGGACAGCATGCAGCCCCCTGTGACCACCAGAGGACCGCGAACACGCCATGTGAAGTCGATTCATGCCGGACCAAGCCTCCAAGGTACAACCGGACCCTCTTGCCTTCTCGAGTTCAACTAACTAGCGGTCTCAACGTCAAGGACGGCCTCGGTTTCGGGAGCCAACGATTGCAGTGGGTGCCCCTAGGCGGCCCTCTTGCTCGTTCTCTTGCCGGTGCCGCCCCTCTTCTTGGCGCTGCGCTTCTTCTTGCTCGTCCGACTCTTGGCCGCCTTCTTCTTGCTCGCGCGTTTCTTGGCAGCCTTCTTCTTGGCTCCGCCCCCTTTGCCGGCGAAGTACTGCGTCCCGCGCTTCTGGCCCGTCTTCCTGAGCTTCTTGGCCTCGAGCAGCAGGGTCACAGGCCTCTTGAGGTCCTTCGACGCGATGCCCATACCGGCGGAGATCTCCTCCAGGCGGGCGCCCGGGTTGGCCTTGACGTAGGCAACGAGCTGCCCCGACAGGGCCTCGAGGTCCTCTGCTGAGCGCCGGATGCGCTTGCCCGAGCCTGCTCTCTTGGTGGCCTTGCGGCTCGCGGCCTTCTTGGGAGTCGGCCTTCTTGCTGCGCTGCTCGCCTGGCCACCCAGGGCCTCCTGCACGGCATCCATGGCAGCAGCCTTCACGAGATCTGAAAGCTCAGCGGTGAAGGCTTGGATGCGGTCCTGAATCTGTGCGTCAACGTTGCTGCGATTCGGCATACCTGTCTCCTTAGTGCGGGGGAATGGGGAGCCCGAGGGCCCCGGTCTAGCACTTCCATCGTTTCGATTCCACCTCAGGCTTGTGCCTTGGGGGTATCGACACAGGAGTCTTGCCACGTCTCGTCCCCGCAACGGGACTAGGAAGATCAGCGGCTATTCGCTTTGAGGACGTGGCTCTCCCCTATCGCTTGATCTCTCCCCGACTAACGAGACAGACCGCCGCCTCCGAGGAGGCGACGGCCCGGCCGTGATCGCTTGCTGAGCTACTTGGTGACGACCCAGTAGGTCGTGCCCCGCTTCTGGCCCTCCTTCTTGAGTTGCTTCGCCGCCAGGAGGTCGGCCACGGGCTTCTTGAGTTCGCGCGACTCGATCCCGATGCCGGCCGAGATCCCCTCCAGTCTGGTGCCCGGGTTCTGCCCGACGAAGCTGATCACCGTGTTGGAGAGCTTCTCGATGTCTTCCGAGGTTCGGCGGATGCGCTTGCCCTTGCGGGCTGGCTTGATCGTCTTCTGGCCCAGGGGTGCGGGCTTGCGAGCCTTGGGGGAGCCAGCAGAGAGTTGTCCTCCGAGGGCCTCCTGGACCGCCTCCAGCGCGGCTTGCTTGACGAGGGCGGAGAGCTCGGCAGTGAAGGTCTGAATTCGATCCTGGATCTGATCGTCGATTGAGGTGGCCTGGGGCATAGCGCCTCCTTTATTGGGTGGGGGAAACTTGTAGAAGGCGACTACTTAGCATTCCTCGTGGCGCTGGTCCATGAGCACCGCCGAGTTATCAGCCTGGCAATCGCTATTACGAGTCTGTCACGAGCGCCTGCCGCTGTCCCACGCTTTCCAGTCCAACGAGCACGAGCCCCCGCCCCACCAGGGAACGACGGCCCGGCCCGGGTCCTGTCTCTTGGACCTAGGCGGTAGCCTTGCGCTTGCGCGGGCCGCGGATCACCGGAGCTCGCACGCCCATCTTCACGAGGTGCTCGCCCAGGGTCGCGCGGGCGGACTCCAGGGACTTGGCCATCGGGGAGTCGTCAGCCTCCTCGGCCACGATGGCCGCCTTGTCGAGGGCCTTGACGGCGGCCAGGAACGCCTTGCCCTCGTCCGAGGACTTCACTTCCTTGGCAGCGGCTCGCGTCTTCACGGACTCGATCTTCGCCTGGTAGTCGGCCACGATCTCCTCGGGGGTCCGGCGCTTGCGCTTCTCGGCGGCCGTAATCTGGGACTTCGGACTCGTTGCTGTCTTCACCATGGTTCGGTTCGTGGGCAGTGCCGCGCTCGGGCGGCAGGGTTGATGTGGTTCAGGTGCCCGTCGCCGAGGAAGGCTCGGCCCGGGTGGTCTTGGAGAGGGCCTCGACGGCGCCGCGCAGGTCGTCGCGCTCGAGGTGGCCGTATATCGCGGCCGTGAGCCGCGGATCGGAGTGGCCGGCGATGCGCTGCACTAGGCCCAGGGGGACGCCAGCGCGGAGGTAGCGCGAGACGGCCGTGTGCCGAAGACCGTGGATGTCGATCTTCCGCCCCAGGGCGTCCACGGGCTCGATCCGGGCCCGCTTCAGGATCTGGTTGAAGGCCCGACGCGGGTTGTTCGTACGCGGACTCAGGAGGGCTCCTGTCGGCGCGAGGAAGACGGGATCGGCCTGGGAGGGCCGGCGGCCAAGGACGCGCCAGTGCACGCCTCTGAGCGCCACCAGCTCGGCGAGATAGTCCTCTTGGAGCGGGACTTCGCGGGCCTGGCCGGCCTTGGTCGTCTGTGCCCGAAAGCAGAGCACTCCAGCCTGTTCGTCAAGGTCAGCCCAGGTGGTCTGGCGCAGCTCGCCATAGCGGGCAGCCGTGTCCAGCAGGCCGCGCCAGAAGGGCGCCTGGGGCACGCGGGCCTTAGCTGTCCCCCACACCTTGTCGTACTCCCGTGCCGCGGCCAGGAACCGCTCGATCTCGGCGTCGGTTAGCGCCCGCCGCTCATGCACTTGGTGCCGCTTGCCCTCGGGCAGCCGATGCACGCGGGTGATGGGGTTCTTGGGGATCAGGTCGTGGCCGACTCCCCAGGCGAGCATCCCGCACAGCGCCTGGCGGTGGACGTTGCAGCAGCGGTTGGAACGCCCCTGGGCAAGAAGCCCTGCCCTGTACTCCAAGAGCATCGCTGGCGTCAGCCCCCCCACCGTGGTAGCCGGCAACCCCTGCAGGACGCGGTCCAGGGTGAGACGTACGTTGTAGACGTGCCGGGACGAGGTCCGGGCCGCCATGTCCTCGAGGTAGCGGTTCCGAAGCTCGTCGAGGGCCATGTCCTTGGGCGCTTCGTCGAGGCCGAGGATCCGGCGGTTGCGCTGGGCGATCAGCTCCGCTTGGAGGGACTCTGCCTGCCGCTTGTTCTTGCCCAGGGCCCGGTGGCGGCGGCTTCCGTGCTCGTCGCGGTAGTCCAGGACCCAGGTCCCGTCGCGCTTCCAGAGGCGGCCGTTGCCCTTCATGCGGCCGCGCTTCACGGAGCCGCCTCCTCGCGCTCCTGGAGCCACTCCTCGATCACGGACTGCCGCCAGCGGATGGTGGACCCGAGGTCGATGGCGAGGGGCAGCTCGCCTCGCTCGCGCATCCGGCGGACAGTTCGCTCGTCCACGCGGAGGCGCTCGGCCACGTCCTTCACCCGCAGCAGGGGATCGTCTTGGGGAGCCATCGAGTTCGTCGCTCGCATGGCGTCCATGACGCTCATGTCCCCCAACACAGCAAGTCGATTCTCCAGGTCCAGAGCGAGGTCGCGGAGTAGCTCGGCTTCGCGCTCCCGGGCGGCAGCTAGTTGCCGAAGGATGGCTCCGACGCGCCCCGCGTGGGCGCCTGTGTCGCACCGTGTGGGCCCGTCTTGCCGGTCCGCGCCTGTGAGGCGCACGACGGCGCCGTTGGCGGCGTGGGGCGACTGTGCGCCCGTCACGGCCTCACCCCCCCGTGGGCTGCCCGGAGGGCGTCGAACACCTCGCGCTCGAGCTCTCGTCGGGCGCGGTCAGAGATGGGCCGCAGGATCGGGTGGTCGTGGCCTCGGCGGTCGCGCCGGCTAGGCCAGGAGAGCGCGAGCTCCCCCGCCGCGGTGCGGCGCAGGGTGACCCCGTCCACCTTGAGCCGGCCGTCCAGGAGGAACGCCAGGAAGCCCAGGAGCCCGCGCCGCTGCTGGTCGGGGGCCGCCGTGGTGAAGGAGACCTCTGAGATCCGGGGCGGGCTCATGCTGCGCCCTCCTCAGAGACTCTCGCGCCAACTGAGCCTGTCCCAGCGCCAGTTTCTTCCGACGGTTCCGAGCCCCGTTCCCAGTCCCGTCCCACCCCTCCCTTAAGGGAGGGGGTGGGACTGGGACCAGGAACTCCCGGGCGACTCCCGGGGTTTCCCGTGGGATTCCCGCGGGAATCGAGTGGGACTGTCTCGTCGTTGGACAGTTTGTAGAAGCCTTCCCTATTGCGAAGCACTCCGGCCTTGACCAGCTCACCCAGCACCGCGTAGCCCCGAGTGCTGGAACAGCCGGTCGAGTCGATCACCGACTTCGCGTTGAAGACCGCACCAGGTCCAGCATCCTGGAAGAACGCCAAGACCTTCTCCTTGGTCCCCCTCCTCCGGCGGCCACTTGCCTCGGGTCTGGGGGGCTTCCGCGCTTCGCTGCCCGCAGCGGTCCCGTGGGCCACGCGGCAGCTTGTCGGGACTTCGCCATCCCCATCGCCTTCCAGCTCGACCTGTACCAACTGGAACTGAATGGGGTCGAAGTGCGCTGCGTCCTTCTGCTTCTCGCACCGTAGCGTAAGGCGTCCTTCGCAGTTCGTGACCCGGTACATCGAGTCCAGGCCCCCGCGCAGCGCGGAACTGCCTCGCTCCACTTTCGGGTTGTTCTTCAGGCTGTGGTGAGCGAGCAGAACCGTCGCCTCGACCTCCCTCGAGAGGTCGCTGCACGCCCTCACGACTAAGCCCATGTCGCAGGCATCGTTCTCGTCAAAGTCGACGGTGCACCGGGCCAGGGTGTCGAAGATGATCAGGGAGGCCGTCTCTCCTTGCTCACGAACAGCCTCGATGAGGGCTGCCACGTCCCCTTGGGCGAGTAGATTGAACGCGTCGGTGACCACCCTGAGTCCGTCCGCGAGGCGCTCCTTCTCCTCTTCCTCCAGCGCACTACTGAGCGCCTCGAGGCGGAAGTAGAAGCTCTCCAGGCTCTCGGCCGTGACGTACACGACCTTCCCCTGCTGCACCCTACGCCCGCACCACTCGCGCCCCACCGCAATGGCCGCCGCCAGATCAAGCAGCACAAAGGTCTTGCCGGACTCCGGCGGCCCGTAGATGGCCGACAGTCCTCTCTCAGGGAGAAACCCCTCGATCAGCCAGCTCCGCCTCGGGCGATCCCGAAGCTCGGCGATCGTCAACAGCTTGAGCGTGCGGCGAGTGCTGCCGTCCCCTGCGAGGCTCCGCCCCCGGTCGATCTCGTGGACCTCGCCCTGGGGCTCCTTGGGCTCGGCTTGACTACGCATCGGAGCCACACCTCGCCAGTAGGTGCCCCAGGTTGACGTGCCCCATGACCCTGAAGGCATCGCAGGCATCGACGCAACCTCCTGGCCAGGACACTCGCCGCACGCGTTCAGCACCCTGCCCGTAGGCCGCCTGCGCAGCCTCCGCCGTCGCTCGCTCGCCTGGCTCGTCCTGATCGAGGGCCAGGCAGATCGTCCGGCCCTTCGCCCATGCCCCCAGGCTCGAGACCGCCATGCCAGTCCCCGGAGCCGCAAGAACCGGGAAGGGTGAGCAAAGAGCCAACGCCAAGGAGTCGGTGAGCCCCTCGCCGAGGATCACGACTCCACCCTCGTCCTCCCCCCGCAGGAGCCGCTGCCCTCGGCCGCTGGCGAAGACGGTGCCCTTGGCTCGCGTGCCCTTGGGGAAGCGCACCTTGGGCTTCACGTCCCGGACCGCGCGGGCTTGGACATTCACGAGGGTTCCCTCGAGGTCGAACACCGGCGCGACGAGCCGGTAGCCGCTCTTGGGCCACCAGCCAATGGGCTCGGGGAGCGGGGCGTTCTCCCCGATCACGCCGACGAGCCCTGCTTTCAGGGCCGGGTTCAGCCCTCTACCGCCCAGGTAGGCGTGGACCTCCGCGTCCAGTTCTCGCCACGCCTGATTGCCCGCCCTGGCTCGCGCTCGAAACCACAGCTCTTGCGCCTGTCGCGAGCTGAGTGAGGGGACGGGAGTCGAGCGGATGGGCGCCCGAAAGGTCGGCTCCAGCAGACCCCGCCCCGGCCACGGCACTCCTAGCTCCCGGGCGAATCGCTTCGCAGGCCACCCACGGTCGGGGGTGCAGACCGAGCAGTAGAAGACGTTGTCTTCAGAGACGAAGGCGGAGGGCTGCCGGTCATCGTGGAAAGGGCAGCGGATGGGGCGCTTGGGCCCCTCCGCTCCCAGGAGCTCGATGTCAGCGCCCCTGGCGATCTCGAAGATCAGGCCACGCGGTAGCTCCCGCCCCAGTGTGCTAGTGCGTCGGCCAGCCCGACGCAGGCGTGCCGAGGTCATTCGGACGCCTCCCAAGCGGGTACTCTGCCAGCGCCCCTGCCAGGCGTTCGCGACCCGAAGTGACGCGCGATGGACCGGTGGTGGCCGTCACGATCGGGCGCTTCACCCGAATTTAGGAAGTTGGTTTGAAGCGGGCGCGCCGCCCGCCTGCCACGGGAGAGCTGCTCAGCCATCTAGTAGTCCCCTTGAACGTGCTGGAGTGAGCCGACGGCGGAGCCACCGACCTTCGAGATTGCTGCCGCAGGGGACTAGCGCTGGGGACCCCTGATGAGCGCCATTCTAGGCGATCGGCAACCCGAAAACTCGCCGGCAGCGACCAGCAAGGCGCCCCACAAGATCGCCGCGAAGATCCGCCCACTACATGTAGTGGTTCTCAGCACTTCAGCGAGCGAATTGCGTCGCGCACCCGCCCGGAATCGCCGCGTGCGTATACCAGGGTCGAGGCGAGCGAGCGGTGAAGCAGGGCCTGCTGCACCAAGAGGATGTCGCCGGTCCGCCGGTAGAGCCGCTCGGCGAAGGCGTGCCTTAGCCAGTGCACAGAGGCCGGGCGGTCGATCTCGGCCCGCTCCAGGAGCTGCCGGAAGCGCCGGTGAACGTGACGCGCGGAGAGCGGGTCATCCTGGCGTCCGGGGAAGAGGTACCCCTCGCCCACCTCCCCCACCCAGCACAGCAGCAGCTCCTGGGTCTCCGGGTGGAGGAACACCCGTTCCGGCCGGTCGCCCTTCGTCTTGCGTAGCCACGCCTCGCCGGCCTCGAGGTCGAGGTCTTCCACGCGGAGGGCGAGCGCGCTGCCGAGGCGGATGCCGGTCGCGTGGAGGAGACGGAAGAGCACTCTGTCGCGGCGCTCGACCCAGGACTCGGCCTGGTCGAGGACCGCAAGCAGGCGCTGCTCTTCGGCCTCGGAGAGGGATCGGGGCGGTGGCGGCGCGGTGCGGGCCAAGCGGACGAGCCGGGCAGGGTTGGCCCTCATCTCCCCGGCGTTGTGCAGGTATCCGAAGAACGTCCGCAGCACGCTCCTGAGCACGTTGCAGGTGGTGGCCTTCCTGGGCTTGCCGTCGGCGCGCTGGGTGGCGCAGGGCGCGACGAGGAACCGCGCGAGGGTCTGGTGGTCGATCTCGGCGATCTCGCCGCTGTGGCCCTCTGAGGCGAGCCAGGCGGCGAGGAGCTTCACGTATCGGCTAGCGAGGCCGCGGGTGTGCGGACTGCGGCCGTCGGCTCCGAGCTGCACGAGGTACAGCTCGAGGGCGTCGAGGATGTGCATGGATCCCCCTTGGAGTTCAGGCTTGGGGTTCTGGGGCGTCGCGCTGAATGCGCGGCCTCGGGACTGGCGAGCTCCGGCGGCCCGCCCAGTCCCATGCAGCCTCGAAATCGGACTCTAATGAAGCCCTAACTGCCGAGATCGGAGCCGATCGCGAGCACGACATAGGGCAAGACCAAGCTTGTTCCTCCAGCACGGCACGACCAGAGGCTCTGGGATCAGTATCGGAAGGATGCTCTGGCAACCACTTGCGGGAACCGTGCTTGGATTCGGCAACTGGGTCTAGTCCAAACTCAAGCGGACTCCCTGATTGACATCATTGACGAAGCCCCGCAGGTACTCCTCGGACACGACAACCCGGTTCCTGGGAAAGCCCTTCAGCTTCTCCCAACCAGGATCGTGCTCTCCAGCTACAGAGGGCCGATTGAGATGCCATGCGTAGAAGTCTACGGCTTGAAGTGTTGTCTGCCCTAGAGCCCCCTTGCTTGGCAGAAACAGAACAGGACCGATCCGAGATCTCAGATTCCGATCTACCGTCTTCTTGAGCATCAGGGCACTGAGCTGAACATCCACCTGGACACCTTCAATCGCCTCATTGTCCTCGAAGACATTCCAGACCTGAATGGGGTCGCCAGGAGCGAGTTTCTCGTTCCACTGTGCGGCCATCCGGTCGGTTGCCGTAATGGCCACTCGGGTGAGGACGAACATCGGATTCGAGAGTATCGGTGCATACGGCCCGAGCTTCTTTGCGAACTTCCTCGCACGAATCCTCCCCTGCACGACTCTCCGGTGTGTTTGCATGTCCATCTCAATCTCAATTGTCGCGAATGCCTCCTTGCCCGCAGCCAGTACATCGATGAGCTGCTCTTCCTTCCGCTCTCGATCGCGACGCTCTAGCTGCCCACCGCCGGTCACGAACAGCTTCCCATTGTGAGCGCTGACTGTGTGCCAGTATCGTGTGGGTGGATGCGCATTGAGTACGCTCTTCCAAGCCTTGTCGAACTCGAACCACTCCTGCTGACGACCGAACAAGCCAACCAAGCGCAAGACGCCGTCGGCACCCTCCAGGCCAGTCTCGTCGTAGTAGGCAGCAAATGTCGTCATTCCAGCACTCCCACAAGCCTCGGTTGGCTGCGTTGGCTCCCTTACTCACTCAGCTGGGGCATCGCGCCCTACTACTCCTCAGCACGACCAGGGGCGATTCTACATGCCCGGTAACCTGCAAGCATCGCTTGGATGATCCATGCAGGCTTCATGTTCTCACCTGGACACATCTCACCTCCCATGCCGCGCTCACAAAACGTCATCAATCGGCGGCTCCTTGGGCACTGAAGCCATGAGCTGCCCGACGAAGTTCCGCACCTTGTGCGCCAGGTCCTGAGCCTGCCGATCCTGGTCCTGCTCGTTCGGCTCAGCGCGGATCAGGCGCTCCAGCTTGATCGCGGCGTCGATTGCCCGCATGCCCTGGACGCCATTGGTCAAGGGATAGTCCTGCACCGCCTTGAGCGCTCGTGCCTGCACGACCTTGAGCATTCGCAAGTGCCGTGAGTGCATCTCAGCGAGGGTCTCGCTGGCCCGCTCATCGACCTTCTTCTGGGCCTCCGCTTCGATCTCCTGGAGGCGCTCGATCCATCGGCCCTCCTTGGCGTGCCGGACGACGGTCTTCTTGGTGACCCCGTAGTGGTCCGCTACTGCCTGATACGACCGCTCCGTCCCCAGCGAGACGTAGACCTCGAATGCGCCATCATCCAGCTTCTTCGCCATCGCTCGCCTTCCTGGAGGCGCTCACCGCCGCGAAGGTCTCCCCGTTCCCGTCCAGCACGGCATCCTTGCCCGTGGCCTCCTGCCAGCGTCTCACAGCCACGTCCACGAAGCCCGGACTAAGCTCCATCGCGAAGCACCGCCGCCGCAGGCGCTCGGCCGCGATGAGCTGGCTGCCCGATCCCGAGAAGGGTTCCAGCACGACCTCCCCCGACCGCGTGTGGTAGCTGATCGGCCGCTCGAAGATCGCCGTCGGCTTCTGGGTGGGGTGGATCCCGTCCTGCTCGCCCTGCTGGCTGATCTCCCAGACAGTCGTCGCGCTCGTGTCAGGGCGCCGGTACTTGGGCGCCATCTTCCCGACCCTCCAGCCGTAGAAGCACGGCTCGTGCTGCCAGAGGTAGTGGGACCGGGTCAGGACTCCGCGGGTCTTGGTCCAGATGACCTGCTGGTGGACGAAGAGCCCGTTCTGCTCCCAGGCTTCCTCGACCAGCGCAGCTCGCTTCGAGGCGTGCCACTGGTAGACCGGGACTCGCTCCACGCAATGCCCCAGGGCCGCCTTCAGCCAGGCCGTGAAGAAGGTAACGCTAGCCTCGGGGTCGATGTACTCGTCCCAGTGCTTGTTGCCGACCTCGCTGCCGGCTGTCTTCGGGCTCTTCCTGCCGGCCTTCTTGTGATGGTCCGCGGGGTGGTTCGTCCCGTCGTAATCGACGAGGTAGGGCGGGTCCGTGGCCAGGAGCTGGGCCTTCTCCCCCGCCATGAGCCGGGCCATGTCCTCGGGGCTTGTTGAATCGCCACAGAGGAGCCGGTGGTCGCCGAGCAGCCAGAGGTCGCCTCGCTGCGACACCGGATCGTCCGGGATCTCGCCCGGGCCCGGATCCTCGACTTCCGCCGTCTCCACGTCGGCCTCGAGCTCGGCCAGCAGGGCATCGATGTCCTCGTCAGAGAATCCGACACCCTCGAGCGCCTCGTCTTGCTGGAGCTGCTGGAGGAGTCGCGCCAGAACTTCGTTGTCCCACTCCGCGAGCTCGCCCGTCCGGTTCAGCGCGATGGCCAAGGCTGTCGCCTGCGTCTCGTCGATGTCGAGCTGCACCACGGCGCACTCGGTCCAGCCCAGGCGCTTCATGGCCATCAGGCGCCCGTTGCCCCCGATGACCCGCCCCGTGGGCCTGTGGACGACGAGGGGCTCTGCCTGCCCGAAGCGTTGGAGGCTCGCCACGATGGCCTCCATGTTCTGCTCGCCGTGGGCGCGGGCGTTAGCGGGGTCGAGATGCAGGGCCTCGAGGGGCACCTGCTCGATGGCGAGGCTCGTGGGAGTGTCCAAGTCCGTGTCTCCTACGCGGAGGTCAAGGGCCTCGCTTGGACTTGATCTTGGAGCTATCCCGGCCCAGTGGGATGCCAATACCTTAGCACCTCCCCTACTGAGATCACACAGCTTGGCAGACCGCCCTGTTGAATTCAGTGGAACTGCAATGATTCCAAAGTCGCGAGGGCGGCCAGCAGAGAGGCCGCCATCGCTCTCTATTGCTGAGCAGCCGTCACCCAAGAGCGCAGCACCACGAACTCCACGAGGTTCACCTCGACATCAAGCGTCCAAGGAACCCGATGCCCACCGCCTTCTGAATGAAGGACTTCGACTGTGGGTTTCGATGGGCCGTGTAGGCAAAGTTCGAGATGATCACCTGCACCATACTCGCCAGTTCATCATCCGTTGGCGACACGCCCAACTCCCGAAGACGCCGGGAAGCACGTCCAGCAAGGTCCTCCAAAACCTTATCTGCGTCTGCGCGCCAGAAGGCCCTGGAGAGCCCCATAGGGTTGATCTCATCGACCCATGCTTCCACCGAACGACCAGCGACCTCGTCGAGCTCCGCGGTGAGACCGCCTAGCGCTTCAAGAATCTGCTGTGCTGACATCTTCGAGACATGATGCAAGACAAGCTCGCCAAATCTCCGACCCTTCACGCCATCGATCATCGCGGCCACCGCAGAGTTGCCCTGCACGTTCGATGCAACCTCGCGCTCAAATACTCCAGCGCTCATGCCTCGAGTGGCCAGCGCCTTCTTGACCTTGTCAGCAATGAGGTACATGAGTGCCCCTTCATCCGGTGAAAGCCGCTGTCTCACAGCAGACTGTCGAAGCGCATCTGGAAGCCCGGCCGGGAACCCGGCAACCGCCATGCGCAATCCTCGATGATCAAGGGTGTACAGCGCCTGATCCTCACCGCTTAGCTCCTGCCAGCTGGCCAACCGCAACCCTCCTGGAGTGATGCGAGACCTCCTCGGAAAGTAGATGGAAAAGTGGAGTTTGCCGCTCCACGATCTGTCCAGGGCACACAGCTCTACGATGTCAATTGAGGGTCGGGCCAGGCCGAGGCCGTTGGCCGCCGTAACACTCCCTGGCCGGTGATACACGAATTCGCTTCCGGTGTGGGACCTCAAGAGATTGAGGTAGACAGTCATCCCCTCCGTGCCGTTCACAGGTATCGGACTCGTTGCATCGACCCCAAAGGCCCCAGACGCCCCGACGACCACATCCGTTGCCGGCCCTGGTTCGATGTGAACGCCAAGTTCCTCCTCGACCTGCTCTAGAAAGGCCTGGAAGCTCCTCGCTTGCTCCTCAACGGGCTCGTCAGTGCTAGGCATTGAATGCATGGTGCTCCTCCAGGGCCGGGCGAAGGCCCCTGATTCTCGACACGAGGCATCTTCGTCGCAAGCTGCGCACGGTCTAGATGGCTCCGCCATGACGCGAGCGGGCCCTGGTAGGCCGCACCCCATGCCTCGCCCTTGGCACGCGGACAGTCCAGGTCCGGTGTCGCTCCGGGGACACTTTGGGGACATTTGGGAGCGCGAGCTCGAGCCCCGTGGGCGCCGTGGCTGGCCTCCCGAGCTTCGTTCCTGGGCCTGGCACGCCGCGGGGCTTGGGGAGGCGCTCAGGCCGCCAGCAGGCTCCCTACGGTGAACTCCGGGGGAGGGTCAAACCCTCACGTGCGGGAGAGCCGAGCCACTACCCATATAGTCGGACCTACTGGACAAGTCTAGCCTGAGGCAGGGGCCGCGGGTCGAAGGGCGAATCGTCGCGGGAGAGGTGTAGGCCCTTTGACTCAGTGGCTGGCCCTCGGCCCAAGTCGGCATGCGCCGGACTGCGCCAGCCCTTGGACCAAGCCAGGATAGGCGGCGACCGAGTTTGTGCACCCTACGGGCCGAATCCCAGCAGTGCTACGCTCCCGGCCACGAGCGCGGCCACCACAGCGATGACCCTCTCGACCACGTTCCAACCAACGGTGAGGTACTCGAGGCGACTGGCTTTCTTGAGAAGGGCCGTGCGGTCGTTCACCTAGCGCTCGCCTCACTCTTGTTCCGGCAGTGAGCCTTCATCAGAGGCTCCGGACCCGAGAAGCTCCGCAAGTGGGCGCCCGCAAGCGGCTTCGAGTGCGGGGATGCTCACGGCTAGCGATTCGAGTCGCTCGACATACTCACGACGGGCAGCAAGGAGGCGGCTCTGAGCCTCGAGCACCGAGAGGAAGCCAGTCTTGCCCTCGGTGAAGGACTCTCGGGCGAGCTCGAGACTGGATTGCCGAAGAGGCAGAAGCTCGTCTTCGTACAAACGAGCCGTGTCCACCGCGAGAGAATGCTGCTCGAAGGCTCCGCGTACCTGCTGGTCGACCCGAACGTCAAGGGCTTCTAGGCGGCGTAGCGCCTGAGCGTGCCTATACTCAGCCTTGGCAATCTGCGCCTGGTTCTGGTCGAAGATGGGAAGTTGAAGCCGGACTCCTGGGCCGAGCTGAGTGTCGCCACCTTCGCTCTCGAGAGAGACCCCCGCATTGACGTTGCGCCACAGGTTGCGGTTCTCGAGGGCAAGTGCGTTCGAGGCGGCATCGACAGTTCTTGCTGCAGCTTGCAGGTCAAGTCGACTTCCCTTAGCGACATCGAGAAGCCGCCCCAGGTCAACCGACCATTCCGGCACCTTAGTGACCGCGTCCGAGAGCTCGAGGTCCCGTGGGCGCCCGGCCACACCAAGCACGAGTGCTAGCTGCCGCTTGGCGTCGAACACAGTGAACCGGGCCTCGCGAACCAGGGCCTCTTGCTCGAGGAACTCCGAGCGCGCTGCGTTCACATCTACTTGAGTGGCGGCCCCAGCTTCTTGTCGCTCAAGAGTGAGCTCGAGGAACTCGCGGGCCGTGGCGTGGTTCTCTTCGGCCGCGGCAAATGCTGCCGTGGCTGCGCTTGCACGGAAGTAGGCCGCCTTCGTCTGCGCTGCGAGGCTCGCTGCCATGTGGGCAACCTCGAGCACCGTTCGCTCGAGCTGGCTTTCGGCGAGGCGCTTTCTCGGCGCGAGTTGCCAGAGCTCAGCGATGCTGCCAAACAAGCCCGCCTCAGTGGTCGTCGAGCCATCGCCCATCGGAAAGCGCACCGCGACTCCGAGAGATGGGTTCGACAGCAGTCCCGCCTGGACCGCGTCGGCCCGGCGAACGCCTATCTCGTAGAGCCGAGCTTGGAGCTCTCCGTTGTTCAGAAGGCTGACTTGGACGGACTCTTGGGCAGTGAGCCCCCCATCGAGGAGGTCCTCGATGCGCGCGGCAACTTCCTGCTCTTCTCCAGGCTGAAACAGGCTCTCTTCCCCAGTCGCCGCCGCAACCTCGTCACGAGCCCTCTCATAGTCTGGTGTCGGGTCAACGGTCGCGCATCCTCCGAGCGCAATGGCCAGGACAACAGCCGGAGCCCAGGTGCGGTGCCGTGAGAGAGGCTCGGCGCTCACGCTTTGCCCTCCCCATGGGTTGGGCCCGGCGCCTTGTTCATGACGAGCATGTAGAGAATCGGAAGCACGAAGAGTGTCAGCAGCGTCGAGGTAAGAACGCCCGCCACAACTACCGTTGCCAAGGGCCGCTGTACCTCTGCACCCACTCCGGTCGAAATGGCCATGGGGAGAAAGCCAACGGCGTCCGTGATGGCGGTCGCGAGCACCGGTCGAAGCCTCTGGCGGGCGGCGCCGGTGACGGCCGCCCGCAGCTCACTGCCTCGGGTGATGTACGAGCGGATAGCGGAGACCAGAATCTGGCCGTTGAGCACAGCGATGCCGCCGAGTGCGATGAACCCTACGGCAGCGCTCACACTGAACGGAATGCCGCGCCACCACAGCGCGAAGACCCCTCCGACTGCAGCGAAGGGAATCCCCGTGTAAATCAGCAGAACTTCGCGCAGGTTCTTCAGGCTGAAGAACAGTAGGAAGAAGACAAGCAGCAGCGTGACCGGAACCACGATGAGGAACCGAGCCTTGGCCTTGGCCAGGTTCTCGAACTGCCCTCCCCACTCGATGACGTAGCCCTCTGGAAGCTCGAGCTGCTCGTCAATGCGCCGCTGGGCATCCTCGACGAAGGAGGCAACGTCTCGGCCCGCAACGTTGCACTGAACGCGGACAAGCCTGCGCCCCCACTCGCGATTGATGGTCGAGAGACCCTCCTCTTCCGAGATGCTCGCCACGCTGCGAAGCGGAAGCCGCAATCCGGACTCGGTAGGAATCAGCGTCGAGCGGATGGCCTCAGCCTCGGTCCGGTGGCGGTCAGGTAGACGCACGGCCAGGGGGAATCGCCTCTGACCCTCGAAGACCTGGCCAACTCGTCGGGTTCCAATCACCTCAACGAAATCGAGTATCTCTTGCCCCGACACGCCAAAGCGGGCAATCGCCTCGGGGTCTACCTTGATGCGAAGCGTGGGCTGCCCCGTGACCTGGTCGACCGCGACATCCGATTGGCCGGGAATCTCGACGAGGATGCGCTGCACTTCGTCGCTGAGCCGCACAAGCTCCTCGAAGTCGTCCCCATAGAGTTTGATGCCAACATCCGAGCGAATCCCTGAGGCCATCTCGTTGAGCCGCATCTCGATGGGCTGCGTGGCGATGATGTTGAGCCCCGGAAGGTCGTCGACCACTGCTTGGATGGCGGCGACGAGCTCGGCTTGAGTGCTGGCTTTGACCCACTGCTCGCGCGGGTGGAGCGACACGAAGATATCCGTGAGCTCGAGTCCCATCGGGTCGGTGGCAATCTCAGCAGTGCCAATCCGACTCCAGACGTGACGGACCTCGTCCGGAAACTGCTCGAGCAACAGACCCTCGATGCGCGAGTTGTACCGCACTGATTCGTCAAGGGACACGCCCGCAAGACGAATCGTGTTGAGCACCACGGCCCCTTCGCTAAGGCGCGGAATGAACTCGCCGCCGAGCCGAGTCGAAGTCCAACCGGCAGCAATGACGAGCAGCAAGGCTCCGGTGAGAACAAGCCACCGAACACGAAGCGCTGCGCCCAGCAGCCACGCGAAGACTGCGTTCATCGCACGCGCAACCGGACCTTCACGCTCGCTGACCCGCTTCGGTAGGAAGTAGTACCCGAGGACAGGTGAAAGCGTCAGCGCGATGAGTAGCGCACCACCGAGGGCAAAGATGAACGTCCACGCCATCGGGCGGAACATCTTGCCCTCGATGCCTTCAAGGGCGAGTACCGGTAGAAAGACCACCATGATGATGGCCATGCCAAACACAACCGGCCGGGCCACCTGCTTGGCGGAGGAAGCAACGACCTCAAGGCGCTCAGCCGCCGAGAGTGGTCGGCCGAGCTGCCGGCCCCTCTCTGCGAGGTTTCGCATGTTGGCTTCGGTCATCACCACGGAGCCATCGACGATGATGCCGAAGTCAATGGCACCGAGGCTCAGGAGGCTCGCGGCGATGGCGAACTCGTACATGCCGATGACGGCAAAGAGCATGGCGAGAGGAATCGCCACGGCCACGAGCAGCCCTGCGCGCAGGTTGCCCAACAGGGCGAAGAGCACCAGGATGACTAGCAGGGCTCCAGCGAGCAGGTTGTGCTCGACGGTCCCGATGACCTCCGTCGTGAGCTCCGTGCGGTCGTAGACCACCTCGACGATGACATCGTCAGGCAGAGACTTGCGAACGCTCGAAAGCCGCTCCTTGAGGTCCTCAGTGACCCTCTGGGCATTCTCGCCCATGAGCATGAAGGCAAGCCCCAGGACGACCTCGCCTCGCCCGTCGGCAGTGACCGCGCCGCGGCGAATCTCGTGGTCGACCTTCACTTCGGCGGCAACGTCTCGGATGCGCACAGGCGCGCCGTCGAACGCCGCGATGACGACGCTCCCTATCTGGTCGAGGGTTGCAACACGGCCGAGCCCGTGCACAAGGAGCGCTTGTCCGCCAGACTCGAGCACACCTCCACCGACATTTTGGTTGTTGCGTTCGAGCGCCTCGAACACGTCTGCAAGCGTGAGGCCGTACTTCAGCAGCGCTTCCGGCGAGATGACGACGTGGTACTGCTTCTCGTAACCGCCCCACGAGTTGACTTCGGCAACCCCCGCGACCTTGCGAAGCTCTGGCTTGACAACCCAGTCGTGGAGCGTTCGAAGCTCAACGAGCCCCCGGTCCGGGTTATCGGACCGAAGCACGTAGTGGAAGATTTCCCCAAGCCCCGTGGCGATGGGTCCAAGCTGCGGGCGCTCGATGCCTTCGGGGAACTCAACCGTAGAGAGGCGCTCGGCGACGTATTGGCGAGCGTCCGTGATGTCGGTCGTGTCGTCGAAGGTGGCGACAACCTGCGAGAGCCCGAACTTGGAGACGGAGCGAACGTTCGCAAGCCCTGGAAGTCCACCAATGGCTAGCTCAACCGGGAGCGTAATCTGCTGCTCGATCTCCTCAGGGTTCAGCGCCGGGTCGACGGTGTTTATCTGAACCTGGACCGGAGTCGTGTCCGGGAAGGCGTCGACGGGAGTGCGAACGAGCGTGTACGACCCTGCACCGATGAGAATCGCGCCCAGCAGCAGCACGAGGACACGGTTCTGAAGGGAGAATGCAACGAGTCTCTCGAGCATAGGGCGGCCTTGCGCAATCAGTCGTCCACGCAACCGGCGCCGAGTCTCGACTTGAGGAACTCGGACATGACGGTGAATGCGCCCTCAGCAACTACGGGCTCATCCGGTGCAAGGCCAGCGAGGACGGCAACGTACTCCCCCGCGGGGGAGCCATCGACTAGAGCGACCCTGCGCAGCGAGTAGAGGTCATCCTCGAGCTTGACGAACACATAGGGCGCCCGCTCGTATTGCTGGATAGCGCCCCGCGGTACGGCGATGGCCTCCCCCACGCCCGCCACAAGCAGTTGCGCATCGCCGAACATGCCGGCCTTGAGCGACCGCGCGGAGTTGTCCACGACGGCACGAGCGCGAAGCATGCGCGTGCGTTCGTCGATGGCCATGTTGACCCAGGTGAGCTCTCCTACGGGAGCAAGCCCCGGGTGCCCATCGAACGAGGCCCCCACCTGCTGGCCCGCCTCGACAAGATGCGCTCGGTCAGCCGGTACCGACAGAGACAGCCACATCGTCTCTAGGTTGGCCAGCGTCAGGAGGCAGTCGCCGGGAGAAACGGCCTCGCCGACTACGGCATCACGCTCGACAATCGTCCCCCGGTACGGCGCGCGAACTAGCAGCACTGCGGAGCTGTCCTGGTCAGCAGAGATGGTCTCAACCTCTTCTTCCGTGAAGCCGAGGTTGAGCAGCCGCTGCTTGGTCGTGCTCAGCGTTAGCTCTGCGGTCCGACAGGCGGCATCGGCCTCTTGAACCTCCTTGTCAGAAGAGATCTTCCTCTCCGCCAAGCGCCGCTCGCGCTTACAGGCGACCTCCTTGAGGTTCAGGTCGACGACAGCAGAGATGAACGCCGACTTGGCACTTGCAACCTCGGCCGAGTGCAACTCGAGCAGAGTGTCTCCAGCTTCAACGTCCGCGCCCACATCCACTAGGACCCGGCGCAAGAGGCCCGAAGCAAGCGGCGTGATGCGCGCTAGCTCGTTCTCGTTGTAGGAAACCTCGCACAAGGCAGAGACGCTTGCTTGGGCTTCGGTCGCGCGGGCTGGAACGGTTCGAATCCCAGCCTTGTCCGCCGAGTGGACCGACTCAAAGCGGACCTTGAGCTCGCCACCGGGGCCAAGCCCGGCTGCGAGCTGCGGTTGGCAAATGCCGCACTCGTGCTCAGGGACCTGATGCTCGTTGCAAAACAGCTCGGGGGCTCCTCCTGAGCGCGGCGCAGCTCGAGAGCTCTTCTCCTCCCCCTCGTCGCCGGGCTTCTCGGTGCCGGGGCGGCAGAGGTGGCACTCATCTTCATAGAGCCCGTGCTCCTCGCAATAGGGACGGTCCTTTTCCTCGAGCTGCGGCTGGCAAAGCCAGCAGCGGTCTTCGTAGCGACTGTGCTCCTTACACCACAGGCGCCCCGCCTCGCGCTTGGAAGAGTCACAGATGAAGCACGTCGCGCCCGAAGTCGCATGGCTGTGACCGGAATCAGGACCGCCTCCTGACACGGGCTTGGCAGAAGCCTTGAGCTCGGGGCGGCAGAAGTGGCATTCGTCCTCGTAGAGCCCGTGCTCCTCGCAGTAGAGACGGCCCTTCTCCCGGAGCTGCGGCTGGCAAAGCCAGCAGCGGTCCTCGTAGCGGCTGTGCTCTTGGCACCACAAACGCCCCGCATCCCGCTTGGCCGGGTCGCAGATGAAACACGTCTCGCCCGAAGCCGCGTGGCTGTGAGCAGCGGCCGAAGTGCTTGCACCTGGACCGGGAGTGTCCGGTTCGGAAGTCGAGTCGCTGCAACCTGCAAACAGCAAGGGCGCAAGGAGTAGGCTCATCGGGAGGCTCGCTCTCCTTGCTTTCATTCCTTTGGAAGCCATGGCAGGGCTCCTCGGCAAGGGACTATGGGAATGGGCCTTCATCTAGTCCGCCTCCGCGGCCGTGAGCTTGCCGTACACGCTCTCTGCCATCTCGAGCCAGTAGGGGTCTGCCAGCTGGTAGTAGGCGAGCTTTCCTTCGGCGCGAAACTCGACAGCTCCAAGGTTGCGCAGCTCTCGGAGAACCTGCGAGGTGCCTGACATCGAGATGCCCAGCACTTCGCGGAGGTCGCACACACAGAGCTCACGCCCCTGGAGAGCCTTCATCACGCGCAGGCGATTTGGGTTCGCAAGGACACGGAAGGCATCCGCGGCGCGCTGAAGTTCCCTCCCTGAAGGGAGCGATGCGCGGGCCTCCTGGACCTTGGTGGGGTCGACAAGGTCGACCTCACAAACGCCTTCTCGAGCCCTAGAGGGGGGATTTGCCGCTTTCTCCTGTCGTTTCATCATTTCATGATCTACTTCATCATCGAGCCCGATGCAACACCTTTAGGGCAATGATTCTGTTCCACTCGGCGAGCAAGCGCTGCCGGGTCACCAGGCTCCCCTCGCCCTGGACAACAACTCTTCACGAAGCACACCGCCGAGTACTGGAGGCTCCGCCAGTGCACGGTGCGCGTACTGCCCGCTGCACTTGAGAATGCGAACCGAGCTGACTGGTCGGCGGGCGCACCTACCATTGGTGTCGCAACCAGGGGAATCGCGCAGGCGGCCAACTGCAACTTCCATGGCAGCCATGACTCGCTCTGCAGCAGGTTTCCCTCAGGTTGACCAACCCCACGAGCCGACCTAACGTACGACCCACCATGGCCCGGCTTCTCTCGTCCCTCTTCGTCGCCTTCATGCTCCTCGCGGCGCCCGCCCTCTGCGTTGGCGGGCTTCTGCCGCATGAGTGCGACTGTGGTCAAGGCGGAACCGAGATGCAGTGTGAGCACGAAGACTCGTGCTCGGACGACCCCTGCGAGACCCTCACGACGGGCAGGCAGGACCAAGATGCACGGAGTCTCCTAGATACAGAGGTGCCGTGGGTTCCCGTGGCGGCTGTCGCGCGGATTGTGGAGCTAGCCTCCACTCGGTGGTTTCGGTCTGCAAGACCGCCCCTACCGCCTGACCGGTGGAATCTGCCATACGCACAGAGCGACCGGCCGCTGCTCATCTGATACCCGAAGCCCCGCAACGTTTCGACGGGCTTGATTGCGCTCGGAGTGTGCCTGCACTCACGACGCATCCCGTCGAGTTACTGGCGAGGAGCTTCCGGAATCAGATGAATGAAACAACTAGCAAACCCCGCACATCTCGTGTGGGCGCTGGTTGCGCTAACGCCAGGATGCGCAACCTACCGCCCAGCCCCGATTGAACCGTTACGGGTGCTCGAGGGCCTCGAGGCCATCAAGTGGAACCCGGGCGCTACGTCATCGGAGGCACCTCCAGGGAGTGTCGAGACTCCTGTCGTCGGTCCACGCGAACTCTCGGCGTTTGCTGTGAGCACCAACCCACAGCTCGCCGCAGCCCGATCCACAGTTGGCGTGCGCCGCGCGCTGCTCGTCGAGGCGGGGCTCCTTCCTGACCCAGAGGCGGGCTGGGATGCAATGAATAACGTTGCGTCGCTGGTCGTCGATGGATCTTCGTCGGCCGTGGACACCATCTCGGGATTCGGCCTGATGTTCCCCCTCCTCAGGCCCGGCGAGCGTGGCGCAAGAGTTGGTGCAGCTGAGTGGCAGACCGAGGAAGCCAGGCGCCGCGTTGCTGCAGCCGAGTGGTCACTCACGCGGAGGATTCACGTTGCCTACGAAGAAGTGCAAGCAGCCGAGCTCCTGCTCGCGCAGACTCGAGCGCTCACCGAGCTTGCTGAGTCAACCAACGACTATTTCGAGCGAGCGCGGAGCGCTGGGGCCGCAACGGCCATTCAAGCAAACCTCGCCCTTGGTGAACTCCAGGCCATTCGCCTGGACGGCGTTCGTGCAGAAGCTCGCGTGCGCCAAGCCCGGCAAGAACTGAATGCCCTGCTTGGCTTGCCGCCCAATATCGAGCTGCCTCTTGCGCCCGGCGCTGACCCATCGGTACATGAGGCACTTGGCGCCACTCCAGCGGACCTGACAACCCACGCCGTGGAGTCCAGGCCGGACCTGGCCGCCCTACTCGCTCGGTACCAAGCGGCGGAAGAAGGCGTTCGCCTCGCCGTATCGAAGCAGTTTCCGCAGGTTGCCATCGGAACGGGCATCAGCTTCACGCTGCCCTTCTTCTCGAAGTTCGGTCGTCCTGAGATTCAAACTGCGCTGGCGCAACGCGAGCAACTCAGCAGGGAGTTCACCGCGGCCGTTCATGCCGCGCGCCAAGAGATTGCAGCAGCTCACACGCTCTGGCAGTTCGCCGAGCTAGAGCTCGAGCTCATAGAGGGCGAGTTGCTCCCGAATGCTGAAGAGAGTCTGAAGCTATCGCGCGAAGCGTTTCAGGCGGGAGAAGTGACGCTCCTCGAGACGCTCGCGCTCCAGCGTGCACTCGTCGCGGCACGGACGCGACACACCGAAGCGCGGGCCGAGCGCTCGAAGCGCGCCTGGACGCTGCTTGCCGCCAGCGGATGGCTTCTCGGCGCAACCCCAACAAACAACACGAACAACGAAGTGGACTGAAACATGAAGACACTCCTGGACGGTTTCCCGAAGCTCCCTTCCGCCGCATGGCTCCTTCCGCTTGCTCTGCTCTTCGGATGCCCGTCGAGCTCGGGCGACCACGAAGGTCACGAGCACGATAGCCACGAGCATAAGGCTGACGAGCATGCCACCGAGCACCACGGGGATGAGTCTACCGAGGGCCATGAGGGCCATGAGGGCCATGAGGGCCATGACCACGACGAGGAGGGCTCCCAATGAAGTCCTCATGTACTGTCAGATGCGTGCTACTTCCGGTTCTTCCGGTCCTCCTTCTACTTGGCTGCTCTTCGGGGGGTGAAGACGACCACAGTGGGCATGCCCACGAAGGAGAAGATGCCGGAGTACACTCAGACGAGGACCAGCACGCAGGCGAAGAGGGCCACGTCGAACTGACGGAGCAACAGTTCCGTTCCGCTGGAATCGAAGTAACGGCAGCGAACCCCGGACGGGTGACCGAGGCGCTGACACTCCCAGGAACGGTCGCGCCGAATGCCGACGCCGTGCTTCACGTGACGCCTCGCGTTTCGGGGCAGGTCCGCAGCGTCTCCAAACACCTCGGTGAAGAGGTGCAACCAGGCGAAGTGCTCTGTGTCATCGATAGCGTCCCACTCGGGGACGCCGTCGCTGCCTACATGCGCGACCGGGAGATGGTCAAGGCGGCGGAGGAAACGCTTGCTCGTGAGCGCGAACTCTACGAAGGACGCCTGGCAGCTCTCTCGACCGTCTTGGACGGGGCCGTGGAGATTCAGGAACGCATCTACAAACGCGAGGAGGAGCTCCAGAAGAAGGCCGTCTCCACGGTGCGCCCATTCCTCGAGGCCGACAAGGCACTGCAACTGTCCAAGCTCGACCGCGACAAGCAGTTGACCGAGCTCAAAGCGGCGCGAGACTCGAGGCTGCTCGAGCTCGACGTTGACCTACGGAGGAAGCGCATCGACCTCGGGGCTGCGGCTAACCAGCTGCGAACCATGGGGCTCCCGCCCGACGAGATCCAGGGGCTGAGCGAGTCGTCACCCCTTCTTTCTGGCGAGTACCAGGTCCGGGCCGCCGGGCCAGGCATTGTCGTGAACCGCCACGTCTCAACCGGTGAGTTCGTGGAGGCCGGTGCAAAGCTCTACATCATCGAGGACCTAGGCAGTGTTTGGTTCGTCGCGTCGGCGTTCGAAGAACAGCTCCAGTCCGTTAGGAGCGGACAGCCCGCATACGTGGCGCTCGATGCTTTCCCCGGAACAACGCTCGGCGGAGAGGTGAGCTTTCTCGACTACCATGTCGACCCCACCAGCCGCTCGGTTGGCGTGCGAATCACGCTCGATAACGAGCAACTCGCAAGCTGGCCAGAGGAGCTACCGCTTCGACCCGGCATGTTCGGCCGCGCAGAGCTCCAGACTACAGCTCGCCAGGTTGCGCTCGTGCTCCCAGAAGCCGCGCTCGTTCACGAGGACGATGGAGACTACGTCTTCGTCCAAGTCGAACCCTTCGCCTTCGAGCGTCGCGACGTAGCTGTGAAACACGCCGCGGGCGGCATGGTGGAGGTCACCTCGGGCCTTGAGGCCGGCGAGATAGTCGCCGTCTCCGGGACGTTCCTTCTGAAGTCAGCCGAGCGCCAGAGCGAGCTCGGGGGCGGGCACAGTCACTAGAGGAACGTCTCCATGGTCAATAAACTCATCGACTTCTCTCTCAACAACCGCCTCATCGTCATCATTGGATGGCTACTGGTGGTTGTCGTGGGACTCGATTCCCTGCGGAAGCTCCCGATCGATGCGGTACCTGACGTAACGAACGTCCAGGTTCAGGTCCTCACGAACAGCCCGGGATTGGCTCCCCAGGAGGTAGAGTCCTTCATCACTTTCCCGGTAGAGACCGCCATGAGCGGCTTGCCAAAGGTCGAGCAGATTCGATCCGTTTCGAAGTTTGGCCTGTCAGTAGTGACCGTGGTCTTCGAGGAAGACACGGACATCTACTGGGCCAGGCAACTCGTCGGGGAGCGCCTCTCGGAGGCCCGAGACGCAATTCCCGAGGAGTATGGAGAGCCGGGCATGGGCCCCATCTCCACGGGGCTCGGAGAAATCTACCAATTCGAGGTGCGGGGCGAGGGCTACTCCTCCATGGAGCTTCGGGACATCCTCGACTGGAACGTCGGCTATCAGCTCCGTTCTGTGCCCGGCGTCGTAGAGGTGAACTCCTTTGGAGGAGAGCTCCGTACGTATCAGGCGACGCTCGACCCACGGAAGCTCCGTTCCTACGGCATATCGCTTGCGACGGTCTTCGAGGCCCTCGAGCAGAACAACCGGAATGTTGGCGGCGGCTACATCGTGCACGCTGATGAGCAGTATCTCGTCCGTGGCGAAGGCTTGGTAGAAGACCTCGGGGACCTTGCGAAGGTAGTCGTCGCGAAGGATGACCGAGGTACGCCGGTCTTCCTCGAGAACCTCGGTACAGTCGAGTTCGCTCCGATGATTCGCCAGGGCGCTGTGACCCGCGACGGTCGTGGCGAGGCGGTCGTGGGCATCGTGATGATGCTGATGGGCGCAAACTCGCGAACTGTCTCCGAAGACGTGCACGCGCGCGTCCAGGAGATTCAGAAGACGCTGCCTGAGGGTGTCACCATTGACACCTTCTACAACCGCACCGAGCTCGTAAACAGGACGATTCGCACAGTCGCCAAGAACCTCATCGAGGGGGGGCTGCTGGTCGTCGTCGTTCTCCTCCTGCTCCTCGGCAGCTTTCGCGGTGGCCTTATCGTCGCCTCCGCCATCCCGCTCTCGATGCTCGTTGCCGTCATCCTCATGCGATGGATGAACATCTCGGGCAACCTCATGTCTCTCGGCGCCGTGGACTTCGGCATCATCGTCGACGGAGCTGTGGTCATTATTGAGAGCATCGTGGCTTACGTGTTCTTCCACAGGAACGACGACAAGCGGCCACACCTGGAGAAAGTGCGCGCGGCATGCCACCAAGTGGCTCGACCGGTCTTGTTCGCGGTCGGCATCATCATGATTGTCTACCTGCCGATTCTCGCGCTCCGCGGAATCGAGGGGAAGATGTTCCGTCCGATGGCGCTGACGGTCGTGTTCGCCATGGGTGGCTCGCTCATCTGCGCGCTCACGTTGATGCCCGTGCTCGCGTCCATCTTCCTCAAGAAGGCGGTTGAGAAGGAACCGATTCTGTTCCGGTTCATGAAGCGGCTCTACACGCCCCTTCTGGCGAAAGCCATGGCACGCCCCGTCCGCACCGGCGGAGTGGCGTTCGGTGTCTTCGCGGCGAGTTTGCTGGTCGTACCCTTCCTTGGAGCCGAGTTCATTCCCAAGCTCGACGAGGGAGCGATTGCCATGCAGGTTTGGAGGCTCCCGAGCGTGTCGCTCGAGAGCTCAAACGAAATCAGCGGCAAGGCCGAGGAAGTCGCGAAAGCGTTCCCAGAGGTCCAGACCGTAGTGTCACGGACCGGCCGGGCAGAGATTGCTACCGACCCCATGGGCGTCGAAATCTCTGACACCTACCTCATCCTGAACCCACCGGACACTTGGCGCTTTGATTCCAAAGAGGAGCTTCTCGACGCGCTCGACGAAGAGCTCCAAGAGGCTCTCCCGGGCGTCATGTTCAGCTACTCGCAGCCGATTGAGCTCCGGGTGGACGAGCTCATCAGCGGAGTGCGCTCAGAGGTCGGTATCAAGGTGTTCGCAGCGAGCGGAAGTCTAGAGGACATGCGCGAGGTGGCTGAGCAGGTCGCAGCGGTTGTTCGCGAAGTACCTGGGATGGAGGAGGTCAAGGTCGAGCAGACGACCGGCCTTCCAACACTGACCATCGACATCGACCGAGAGGCCATCGCGAGACTGGGTGTGAATGCACAGGACGTGCTCGCGGTCATCGAGACCATCGGCGGCACGCAGGTCGGCACAGTCGTCGAAGGACAGCGGCGCTACAGCCTGCAGGTGCGGTTCGATGCTGCGGTTCGCGAAAGCCTCGAAGCCCTTCGGCACCTACCCATTGCCCTACCGGTGATTGATGACGGGACGGCGCCCTGGGTGCCGCTCGAGCAAGTCGCAGACGTAGACATCAAGACTGGGCCTGCCCAAATCAGCCGCGAGAAGATTCAGCGCAAGATTACCGTCGAGCTCAATGTCCGCGGGCGCGATCTCGCTTCAGCCGTGGCCGAAGCGCAGGAGCGCGTCGAAGCGGAGGTGGAGATGCCCCCCGGTTGGTTTATCGAGTGGGGTGGTCAGTTCGAGAACCTGGCCGCTGCGTCGAAGCGACTTGCCCTCCTGGTCCCTCTGGCCCTGCTCCTCATCTTCGCGCTTCTCTACTCGACCTTCCAGTCAACGCGGCTCTCTCTTCTCATCTACTTGAACGTGCCCTTGGCTCTCACCGGAGGCATCGCGGCGCTGATGCTTCGAGGCTACTCGTTCTCCATCTCTGCCGGAGTCGGGTTCATCGCGCTCTTTGGAATCGCTGTGATGAACGGGGTTGTATTGGTTTCAACCATCGTGCAGCGCCGCGAAGAGGGCGAAAGCATCAACGAGGCGGCGCAAGATGCCGCCCACTCGAGGCTCCGGCCGGTTCTCATGACGGCGCTGACCGACATCATCGGCTTCTTCCCGATGGCCGTGGCGGCAAGTGCTGGGGCTGAAGTACAGCGGCCGCTCGCAACTGTAGTCATCGGAGGGCTGGTCACGTCTATGCTCCTGACGCTCTTCGTGCTCCCAGCCGTCTACCGCTGGTTCGCCGTGAAGGAGGTAACAAAGAGTGCATAACCACGGGCATGCTCATAGAGGCGACAAGCGGCTCGTGAGAGCTGTCCTAGTCGATGTGCTCCTGGCTTTCGCGAAGGTTGTATGTGTCTCTCACTCAACCTCCTCCGCGAAGTGCGCACTCCACGGTCGGCCGCCTCGGATTCGTTGGATGACAGGGAAGTGTTCCAGTGCCCCGCGGATCGCCTTGCGTTCCGCGCGTCGTCGAGCAAGAGCATCGCCCGTGTGGAGCAGCAGCTCCTCGCGTGCGCAAGCGACTTTCTCGAGGACTGCCTGACGGTCGACTAGCAGGCTTCCGTGCGGGGGAGCCCAAGCCTCCTGTACGGCCGCCCTCCAACCCCGTTCCCGCGATCGTTTGGGGCGAGTCCACTTTCGTGTGCCTCCCGATCTCACCCAGTCCGCCACCGAACACGACGGCAAGGAGGTAGATGACCCGCAAGAACAGCGCCCATCCGCACCACGCCAGAAGCACGAGCCACAAGAACCAGCGGCCAACTCGCTGTGCAAGATCGCGGCCACCCGCAGGAGACCTCCTCTCGGTCGGTGCGTCATCCATCGCCTGGAGAGGGCCAAGAACCACCTGCGAGCCTCCGTGGTCATCACAGCTGGTCAGGACGCTAACGCACCCCCGGAGCGAGCAGCGCCCAAGCGTGTGGGAGGCTGACCGTGGGCCCAACATCGCTGGCCAGAGCCGCGTCTCTGAGACTCAGATCTCTCCAGAGCGATCAACTGGCCTCGTGGGCCATGCAGGGGTGCTACGAGGATTCCGGGACGAACAGGGATCGATGGGTACGGGGACTGAAGGAGAGCCGGACGGTTGCCGCCGCTTCCAGGGCAAGAACATGGGTGTCTCATCCGGCCGATGCCGAGTGAGGGGACGGCCGATCACGAGCGCGTTCTACAATTACGACGCGGTAGGAGTTTTCGTGAAGGGGACAGGGGCAGTCGTCGGCCCCGAGCATCCATCAACTGGCTCGAGCCGACCGGGGAGTCGCCCGGCGGTCTGCCTGGTCAGCTCCCGGAATAGCGGGGCCCGTGGCCCCCTTGTCTAGGTCCGAAGCGTTGTTGCGCGAAGACGGAGCGCATTCAGGATGACAGACACTGAACTCAAGCTCATGGCTGCCGCAGCAACCATGGGATTGAGGAGCCACCCGGTCAGAGGGTAAAGCACGCCCGCGGCAAGTGGAACGCCGGCGGCGTTGTAGCCGAAGGCGAACACGAGATTCTGCTTGATGTTGCGCATCGTGAGCTCACTGAGGCGCCGCGCACTCATAATGGCGAGTAGGTCCCCACGAACAAGCGTGACATCCGCGGTCTCCATCGCGATGTCGGTTCCGGTGCCCATGGCGATGCCAACGTGGGCCTTGGCCAAGGCTGGGGAGTCGTTCACGCCGTCTCCAGCCATTGCAACTCTGCGCCCCTCCGACTGGAGCTTCTCGACCAGCAGAAGCTTGTCTTCGGGAAGAGCATCGGCAACGACCTCCGCGATACCAAGGGCCTTGGCGACGGCGTGAGCGGTCCGTTCGTTGTCGCCGGTCAGCATCACGATGCGGATACCGCTCGCATTCAACTCCCTGAGAGCGCCAGGGCTACCGTCCTTGATGGGGTCCGCGACGGAGATGGCGCCAGCGAGTTTCCCGTTGACCGCGAGATACATCACCGTGGCTCCAGTGTCGCGGAGCCTTTGGACCTCTTCGGCGACGGCCTCAACTGAGACGCCCTCTTCTTGCATGAGCGCGGCGTTTCCGAGGGCGAGCTGCATGTTCCGCGAGCAGCCCCTTACTCCTTTGCCCGCCACTGACTGGAAGTCGGTGACGGGCAAAGGCGCCACCCCGCGCTTTGAGGCGCCCTCGAGAACGGCCGTGGCCAACGGGTGCTCGCTGCTCTTCTCAAGCCCAGCAGCAATTGCGAGCACGCTTTCCGGGGCAACGTCACCTGCAATGATGACCTGGTCGAACTCGGGAGCCCCAAGGGTGAGTGTGCCGGTCTTGTCGACGACGAGGGTGTCGATGTCGCGTAGAGCTTGGATGGCCTCGGCGTTTCGAAAGAGCACCCCAGCCTGAGCCGCCTTGCCTGCTGCAACCATGATGGACATCGGGGTTGCAAGCCCGAGCGCGCAAGGGCACGCGATGATGAGTACGGAGACGAAGGCGAGAAGGGCATAGGCGAGCGCTGGCTGGGGACCAAGGATGCTCCAGAGAACGAACGCGAGCACCGCCACGACTACAACCGCAGGGACGAACCAAGCTGCGATGCGGTCGACGAGATTCTGTACGGGCGCACGACTGCGCTGCGCGCTAGCGACCATCTGAACGATGCGCGCGAGCAGGGTCTCCTCCCCCACCCCCGTGGCTTCGATGAGGAGCGAGCCTGTTGCGTTGACCGTTCCGCCAATGACCGAGGCGCCCTCAACCTTGCTCACTGGCACAGGCTCTCCGGAAACCATCGACTCATCCACATGGCTTGTGCCCTGGAGGACAAGACCATCGACCGGAACCGTCTCACCAGGGCGCACGCGAAGCCGGTCCCCGAGTTGAACCGACTCGAGCGGAACATCTCGCTCGATGTCTCCTTCAACAAGGCGCGCAGTCTTGGGAGCCAAGTCGAGCAGCGCACGGATGGCGCTGCCGGTCTTGGCTCGAGCGCGTAGCTCCATCACCTGCCCTAGGAGTACGAGTGTGATGATGACGGCCGCGGCCTCGAAGTAGAGCCCGACGTTGCCGGAGCTGTCCCGAAAGGCGTCCGGGAAGAGGCCTGGAGCAAACACCGCAAGGGTGCTGTGGATGAAGGCAACTCCAACGCCGATGGCGATGAGGGTGAACATGTTGGGCATCCGACGCCGGATGGAGTCAACACCACGGATAAGCAGCGGCCAGCCTGCGTAGAGCACCACCCCAGTAGTGAGCGCGAACTCCAGGAGGCTGCCAATACGCGAGCCCACGCGGTCATGCACCGGGCTTCCAGGTAGCACCATGTCACCCATGGCTAGCACAACAACGGGAAGGCTCAATACGGCCGCCATTAGGAAGCGTCGTGTCATGTCCCGAAGCTCGGCGTCATCGGGTTCCGCTGCTGCAGACTCGGGTTCCAGCGCCATGCCGCAGATGGGGCACGTGCCCGGTCCCACCTGTCGAACATCGGGGTGCATTGGACACGTGTAGGTCGCGTCCAGCGGACCAGTCGTGGCTCCGCCATCTTGGCCGCTGAGGTAGAGCTCGGGCGAGTGCACGAACTTGCGCTCGCATCCGGATGAGCAGAAGAGGTACGCCCTACCGTCGTGCGTGGCCCGAGCAGCCGCGCCCTCTTCGGTGACGGTCATGCCGCATACCGGGTCCTTGATGGCGTTCACTTCCCGCTCTCTCTACTTGCTGTTCGGGTGCACAATGCGCCAGTGCGCACGCGAGGTACCCTTGCGTTCATGCCACGCGCAGAGGTGACACCAACAGCGCGTAGCCTTGGCGACACCTCCGCGCTGGGCACGTTCAGTGGCCTCCGCCCTTGCCGTGGTCGCCGTGCCCGTGCTCAGCGGACTCTCCCTTGGCCTTTCTCTTGTGCTTCCCGTGCGCTGCCCACGCCGCATCAAGTTTGGCGAGGTGTGCCGCAGGGTCCTTGGCGAACGCCGGTTCGCAGCCCCCACAACAAAACTGCACGAGTCGATTGCCAACGACTCGCTGTACGGGGTCACCCATCGATCCGAGCTTGCCCTTGTCGCGCACGATGCATGTCTCCAGCGGGTAGTCCTTGAGTTGGGCCTTGATGACAGCCGCGTCGAGCTCGGCAAGGTACTTGCCAGAATTCTTGTTGAGCGCCTTCACGCACTCCTTGCAGCACGTGCGGAACAAGCGGTTGCCGATGACTACGTCTACCGCAACACTCTTGCCGTCTTCGACGAGCGGCTCACCGGATACGATGCAGGTGTCCAGCGGGTAGTAGGGCAGCTGCTGCGCGGTGAGCCCTTCATCCACCACTGCGAGATGCTTGGCCTTGTCTTGCTCAAACTTCTTCACGCACCCCTTGCAGCAGAGCTTCACCTGGCGGCCATCAACGTCGAGAACGATGGCCTCCCCCATTGAGCCGAGCTTCTCGCCGCTCACGGGGCAAGTCTCGAGCGTGTAGGGCTCGTTGGGCGCAAACTTCTTGGCGGCATCTGCCGCCGGGGTGTCGGTACCTTGCGTTTTCAGCGCCGCTTTGACGAAGGCGTCCTTCTTGCCCGCATCCCAGGCGAGGAACTTCTTGTCACAGCCGGGGCAGCAGAACCCGATATGGTGACCGTCGTAGTCGGCGAAGGTCTTGCCGTCGATGGCCTCCTGGCCAATCGGGCAGAGCTTGTTGATGGCCTCGCCTTCGAGGGAGGAGCTTGTGGATGCGAACGCCAGCGTTGCCGCGCACGCAAGAACGAGAAGAGTCAGTAGTTTCTGCATGGTTGAGGATTCAGTCTCCTGGAGATGTCTCAGGCGCCCGCACTGGTAGCGGGCTCGCGGGTGGGTTTCAGCGCCTCTGAACCACGGACGCGAAGCTTGAGCTCCTCGACCAGGCAGTACAGCGTTGGCACAACGAAGATGGTGATGAGGGCAACGGTCATTCCTCCGATGGACGGGATGGCCATAGGGACCATCACATCAGCGCCGCGCCCGGTGGATGTGAGCACTGGAATCAGCGCCAGGGTGGTCGTTGCCGTTGTCATCAAGCAGGGGCGAATGCGGCGTTTGCCAGCCTTCACCACGGCTTCGATGACCGCCTGCTTGTCCCGGGGCTTGTCCTTGGCAAAGGTCTGCTTGAGGTAGGTCGCCATGATGACCCCGTCATCAGTGGCGATACCGAACAAGGCCAGGAAGCCCACCCAGACGGCCACGCTCAAGTTCAGCGGCCTGACCTGAAAGAGCTCTTGCAGGTCGGTGCCGAACACAGACGTGTTCAAGAACCAGTCCTGTCCGTAGAGCCACAGCATCAGGAAGCCCCCCGACCACGCCACAAAGACCGCAGAGAACACGATGCCCGTTGTGATGGTGGAGCGGAACTGCAGGTAGAGGATGAGGAAGATGATGAACAGGGCGAGCGGCAGCACCACGCGAAGCTTGGCTGCAGCGCGCTGCTGGTTTTCGTAGTTGCCCGCGAAGCGGTACGAGACTCCCGCGGGTAGCTCGTAGTCGCCGGAGGCGATGACGCTGGCAAGGTAGGCTTGTGCCTCCTCGACGACATCGACCTCGGCACGCCCCGGCTCCTTGTCGAACAAGACGTAGGCAACAAGGAACGTGTCCTCGCTCTTGATGTTCTGCGGACCCGGCGTGTAGCGAATGTCGGCGAGCTGTCCCAGGGGAACCTGAGCACCCGTAGGGGTCGGCACAAAGATGGCCCCGAGCTGCTCAATCTCATCGCGGCGTTCGCGCTGGTAGCGCACGCGCACCGGGTAGCGCTCACGGCCCTCAACTGTCGTAGTGAGCTTCTTGCCCCCGATGGCCACCTCAATGACATCCTGCACTGCGCGCAGAGACAGGCCGTAGCGCGCAATGGCCTTGCGGTCGATGTCTAGCTCGAGATAGGGCTTGCCGATGACACGGTCAGCGATGACCGTCGCCGGGCGAACGCCAGGAACGTCACGAAGAAGCTGCTCGAAATCTAGAGCCACCTGCTCGATGGTCTCGAGATCTGGCCCGTAGACCTTCACGCCCATCGTTGCGCGCATGCCCGTTTGCAGCATGATGCGGCGCGTCTCTATGGGTTGAAGCATGGAGGCCGTCGTCATGCCGGGAATCGAAGCCGCCTTCTCAATCTCCGCCCAGATGTCCTTGGGGCTTGAGATGTGCTCGCGCCATTGGCGGAACGCTCGCCCGTCGTCGTCTTCGATGAGCCTGTTGCGTGCGTCTAGAACGAAGCGTTCATTCTCCTCGTCGTAGCGATAGCGCCCGCGCCTCCCAGAGGCATCGAGCTTGTACTCCGGCTTGTAGGTGATGACGGTCTCCACCATCGAGATGGGGGCTGGGTCGAGCGCGCTGTCTGCGCGTCCAATCTTGCCCACGACCTCCTCCACCTCCGGAATCGCGCGAATCAGCATGTCCTGTTGCTGCAAGAGGTCGAAGGCCTCACCGATAGATGCGTGAGCCATCGTTACGGGCATCAACAAGAAGGAGCCTTCATCGAGCCGTGGCATGAACTCCTTGCCGAGGCCCGGAAAGGTGTGGGCCAGCGTGACCCATGGTTTCCAGCTGCGAACATCGCTGTCGGTGACGGGCTCGGCGCCCGCAAGCGACTCAGGAAGCACCGCTCGAACCAGGTTGGTGCCGCCCGCCAGAGGAACAGCCAAAGGTGCCGCTACCTTGGAGAATCCGAGCCACACGCACAGTCCAAGCGCTACCAGCCCTGTCGGGATGGCAAGGAAGACGACCTTGTTGGACAGGCACCAGCGAAGAACCGGCTCGTAGCACCAGATGAGCACCTGGAAGGCCGCGAGAACGACCCCAATGAGGCCGAGCGTGAACACAAGGTTCGCAATGGAGCGACCTGGCCCAAGTGGCTCCCAGAGCCCCGCGAGCACTACGCCCACGATGACAGCGACACCGAAGCTCACGGATTTCAGAATCACGCTCCGGGCGCGGGCAGGCAGAGACGCCTCGCCTAGGGTCCAGACCCCAAGCACGACCAGCGGAGCGCCGACCCAAAAACGCGTAAGAGCCGATGCCAGCACACCACCGCCAACGAGCAGGGCTGCCTTGAACCAGCGGCGCTTTCTCCCGGGCACCGTACCGGAGCCGAGGAGCAGGTGAGCTGCCGGTGGAATGATGACGAGAGCAACAACGATGGAGCCAAGTAGCGCGAAGGTCTTGGTGTAGGCCAGCGGCTTGAAGAGCTTGCCCTCCGCCCCAACCATCGTGAACACGGGTAGGAAGCTCACCACAGTCGTCAAGACCGCCGTTGTTACGGCGCCGCTAACCTCGGTCGCGCCACGGTAGACGCTCTCCAAGCGCTCCTTGGCGCCCTGCCCGGGTGAGACGTGCTTGAGAATGTTCTCTGTGAGCACGATGCCCACATCAACCATCGTGCCGATGGCAATGGCGATGCCAGAGAGCGCCACGATGTTCGCGTCAACACCGAAGTGCTTCATCGCGATGAAGCAAATGAGCACCGCCAACGGCAGGAGCCCTGAGATGAGCACGGCGCTTCTCAAGTGACCCACCATCAAGAGCACCACAATGATGGTGACTAGAATCTCGTGCTCGAGTGCGGAGTTGAGCGTTCCAAGCGTCTCGTAGATGAGCCCCGAGCGGTCGTAGAACGGGACGACCGTGAGCCGGGATGTGCGCCCGTCTTCAAGAACCTTGGACGGGAGCCCCGGGGTAATCTCAGCGAGCTTGTCTTTGACCCGGTTGATGACAGCGAGCGGGTTGGCTCCGTAGCGAACCACCACTACGCCGCCAACGGCTTCCGCTCCGCCCTTGTCGAGCGCCCCGCGCCGAATCGCGGGACCACGCGAGACCGTGGCAATCTGGCGAACCGTTATGGGAACGTTCTCAGAGACCCCGACAACGATATCTTCGATGTCGTCTAGGCTCTCGAGGAACCCAAGGCCACGCACTACGTACTCGGCCCGATTGACCTCGATTGTGCGAGCCCCTACGTCAACGTTCGAGGCGCTGACGGCTTTGAAGACGCTGCTGAGCGTTACTCCATGGGCGTGCAACGCATCGGGGTCGACATCAATCTGGTACTCCTGAACGTAGCCCCCGATCGAGGCCACCTCGGCAACACCCTCCACGCTTGAGAGTGCGTAGCGCACGTACCAGTCCTGCGCCGTGCGGAGCTCATGCAGGTCCCAGCCACCCGTGGCCTGGCCGCTCTCGTCGCGGCCCTCGAGGGTGTACCAGAACACCTGGCCAAGCGGCGTTGCGTCGGGCCCCAGCGCAGGCTGCACGCCCGAGGGAAGCGTGCCCGACGGAAGACTGTTGAGCTTCTCGAGGAGGCGGCTGCGCGACCAGTAGAACTCCACGTCTTCGTTGAAGATGACGAAGATGGACGAGAACCCGAACATCGAAGAGCTGCGGATGCTCTTGACGCCCGGTACGCCCAGAAGCGCCACCGTCAGTGGATAGGAAACCTGGTCTTCGACATCCTGGGGCGAGCGGCCCTGCCAGGCAGTGAAGATGATTTGCTGGTTCTCGCCCGTGTCGGGGATGGCGTCGACAGGTACCGGGTCCCTTGGGAATCCAGGAACGTGCCAGTCGAAGGGGGCGACAAGAACGCCCCAACCAACGAAGAACACGGTCAGCATGGACACAATCAGCTTGTTCTCTAAGAAGAAGCGGATTGCTCGGTCGAGCATGTTGGGCTGGTGTGTCTGCGGGTTCATCGTTGCGGCCTCCTACTTGCTCGCCACTTCTCGAGTGACTGAGCCACAACGCAGCATCGACGCACCGAAGTATGGGTTGGCTATGGGCCCCACGGCCTGCAGCCAGCTCGCTCCCGTGTCGTCAAACGCCATCGGGCAATGCACAACCTGCAGTGCCTGGCTCAGTGGATTGCCAGCTTCTTGCTCGATGGCAAGAACATGCTCAGAGAGCACTTGGAACGTCACGCGGTCAGCCTCGAGGTCCGGGCCCGCGCTGACCTTGAGCAACGCTGAATGCAGGTTGTGTAGGCTCGTCGTTGTGGCTGCAGACAGAGACGCGTCGCCAGTAGCGGCCACGACTACGTCCAGCAGGCCCTGCAGCGAAGTGTGGGCGGACTGAGCCTCGTCACCCGCGAGCTGCTCCTGGAGCGTGAGGTAGCTCGAGAACACGGCGGCTAGCGGGGAGGCGCCTCCATCGGCCTCCACCGGCTCGCTGTCCGCCGATGCATGGTCGTGCTGCATCGCAGCGCCTCCTGCGCTCGGTGCTGCGGGCGCCGAGTGAGAGGCAAACTCCTCTCGAATCTCGCCGCAGCGGAGCATCGAGGCACCGAAGTACGGGTTGAGCACGTCGCTGCCCGACTGAAGCCACGCCCCCCCCGTGTTGTCGAACGCCATCGGGCAGTGGGCTTCGGTAAGCGTCGTCGCTTCGTCGTGGCCTGAGGCGCGAACGAGGGCAAGCATCGCGCGTGAAACTGCCGCGAAAGCGGTACGAAGAGCTTCGATGTCCTCAGCTCGCCCGACACTGGAGAACGCATCGGCAAGCACAGCGCTCTCCTCGGCCCAGAGTGTTCGCAGCTCCGGCGCTAGGCCAGCCGCGGATACGCTCTCGAGGTGCGGCAGTGCGCCGCCAAGCGCAGACTTGGCCGTCGCGAAGTCATCGCTGGCAAGAGCTGTGTGCGCCGCCAGGTACGCTTGATAGAGAGGTGCCAGAGACGTGCGAAAGACCGTTGCCTCGGGACCAGTGGCACCACTGCGCTCGCCAGAGATGCCCATCATGCTGGGCTTGGCGAGAATCTGCATCGAGCTGTCAATGCGGAACGCTCCATGAGTGACTACGCGCTCACCTTCTGCAAGCCCGGCAAGCACCATGTACTCGTCACCCGCTCTTGGGCCGAGGACCACTTCGCGGCCCTCATACGTGGGCTTGTCGGTGCCAGGAAGCTCGATGTAGACCACCGCCCGCTTGCCAGTTACGAGCACTGCACTTGAAGGCACGACGAGAGGGCGCTCGGACGTGCTCGGGGCATCCGGAACAAGACCGAGCTCCTCCGCGCGCACGAGGTCCATGCCACACACGTCGCACGCACCGGGCTCATCCTTGACGACCTCAGGGTGCATGGGACTCACCCACTTGCCAGCCAAGTGTCGGTCGAGCACTGCCCCGCCAGCGCCGAGCCGCGCGCTTGCAACGGCGCGCACAAACATCCCCGGCTTTAGGCGTCCGTCTACGTTGTCCACGTTCACCCGGACCTTTGCCGTGCGCGTGTGCTCGTGGATGTACGGGTCGATGTAGGAGATGGTGCCCTCGAAGGTCTCACCAGGAAGCGCCTCCACCTCAACAACAACCGGCTGGCCATACCGCAACCACGCGAGGTCCTGCTCGTAGGCATCGAGGCGCAACCAGAGCTGACTCATGTCCGCAACGCGGTAGATGTGCGTTCCGGTCTGAACGTACGCCCCTTCATCGAGCATCTTGTCGATGACAACGCCCGTACTCGGGGAAGTGAGCATGACCCGGTCGCTCGCAGTCCCGCGCGCTTCGATGTCCACTACCTGCTCTTCTGTCAGGCCCCAAAGCAGGAGTTTCTCGCGGGAGGACAAATACGCTGCGCGGTTGCTCTGCGCGAGGAACTCACTGGACTCCCCTGCCGTGGCCTTGACCCGAGCCTTGGCGGACAACAGCTCTTCTTGGGCGGTGAGCAGATCGGGACTGTAGAGCCACACCAGGTGGTCTCCCTCGCTCACCCGCACACCCGTGTAGTCGACGTACAAACGGTCGATGCGGCCTGGAACCCAAGCCGAGATGGTGCGAACAGCCGTTTCGTCGTAGTCCACCTTGCCCACCATGCGGACCGGGCGAGTGATGTTCTTGCGGCGAACAGGCTCGGAGGCAATGCGCGCCAGAGCCTTGGAAGCCGGCGACATTACAAGTTGACGCGGGTTGTCGTCGCCGCCGCCCGTCATCTCGACCAAGTCCATCCCACAGATAGGGCAGGCCCCGAAGTCGGGGAGTTTGATCTGTGGGTGCATCGGGCAAGTCCAAAGCGACGGCTCACTCGCCTGTGCTTCGTCATGGACATGCTCTTGGGCCTCAGCTTCGCTGACACCGCCCCATCCAACGGATGAGCGGCCAACGACGAACAGCGCGACGGCCGCGGCGCCAAGAACCAGAATCTTGTTTGTGGTCTTCATTGGGCTGCTCCTCCCAGGAGCTCTCTTAGACGTGCCTCTCCCTGGAGGTATTCACGACACGCGCGCCAGAGCGACAGTTCGAACTCGAGGAGCGCGCGCTCAGAGTCCAGAAGTTCAAGTACGGAAGCTCCGCCAGCGCGGTACGACACGGTGGTGAGCTGCAGTGACTCTCGCGCCCTGGGAATGAGGGACTCGCGATAGAGTTTGATGCGGCGCTGCGCGTCGTCGACGCGGTAGGCCTCTTCAGTGATGTTCGCGTTCAGCGTGGAGCGAGCATCGTCGAGCCGGGCTCGGGCAGCGCGCACCGAGTGTCGCGCCTCCCGTTCCGCCGCCGCATAATTCGACGACCACACCGGCAGACTCAGCGTGAGCCCAAGGAACAGCGGGTCATCGCCGCTCCCGTCGGTAGAAGAATCCAGTGCATCGCCGGTCTGGATGTAGTCAACGCGGGCAGCAAAGTCTGGACGACGCTTGAAGTCAGCCAGCTCCTCAGCAACTCGCGCAGCTTCAAGTTGCCGCGCAAGTGCGCGCAGGCGAGGACTTGCATCCAGGGCTAGCTCGACGAGGTCGGACGCAGTGCGAAGGTCGACCTGCTCCGGAATCGAGAGCTCAGGCAAGGGCAGCGAAGCTGCGACCTCGAGCGGCAGGTTCATCGCGTCAGCAAGGCGCGAGGATAACGGCGGTCGCCGCCGTTGAATGCTCGCGAGGTCATCCTCAAGCCGCCCGATTTCAACCTGCAAACGAAGCAAGCCTTCTTGGCCCGCTCCCCCACGAATGCGGCCCTGCACGACCGGCTCGAGCCCCTTGACTAGACCCAGGAGCTCTTGGGTGATGGCAAGCTCGCGTGCCAGGAAGGCATACTCGTGGAAAGCCTCCTCGATGCGCCTGGCAACACCCAGCCGAGTTTCCTCAACGTACTCCCAAGCAGCCTCTGACCGGCGAGTAGCAAGCTTGGCCTTCGTGTTGAGCTCCCCCGGCCATGGAAAGGCTTGCGAGAGACCAATGCGGCGATTCTGGGGGCCCGTGCGAGTTTGGACCTCCTCGAGGAACTCGCTGTAGGAGAGCTTAGGGTCCGGCAAGGTTGAGACCTGCTCGACCCTCTCCGCGCTCGCCATCCAGGACTCGAATGCGGCGCGAAGCTGCGCGCTGTTGCGAAGGCCGAACGCTACGTAGCGCTCGAGACTCGCCTGCGCTAGAAGCTCGGAGACCGGGTTCTCTTCCTCGTGCGAGTCGCCCGAGAGCGGAGGTGGCTCCGCCCTGTCGTAGAGCTGCTGCGTGCGCCTCTCAATCAGGCGCGGGTCATAGCTGGTTGCACATCCAACAAGGATGAGCAGGAGTGCGGCAGCACAAGACTGCAGCCGGAGGTGTGTGTACATCTGACGCCCATATCACGGCCAAGGAAGCACGGTCAACGGCGGCGCGTCGTAGCCCACGTAGGGCCCGTACGGCTGCCAACGACGTAGCTCACCCCCATGGCGCGATGCAGCATCAGCTCGGGTGGGGACAACGCCCCAACACGACTCTAGAGCACCTCGCCAAAGTGGCGAGCGCTCACATCAAAGCCGGAAGGACTGCGTGAAGACCTGCTGGGTCCGGCGCTCCGCGCGTGGTGGCGGATTCGGCGCCCTGGCAGCTCTCGAGGCCAGTGACGGCCAAACGCTCGACACCGCAGGGCTCTCATCAACACACTGCAGAGCGTTGAGCCCCCGCAGTTCCGAGAGTACCGGGTCACTCGGATGCTGCGGCAGCGGAGCCGGCGGGCTTACCGTGCAGTGGCAACCTGAACCAAGACTCTCGTGGTTGGGCGAGCCCGGTTCCGAGTCTTCCGGACCGCTCTGAGAACAGCACCCGGTCGAGGCGCCCGGAGGTCCAGTCTCGAGTGCACAGCAGCAGCTCGAAGCGCCATCTGGATTCATCTGACACCACGCAGACGCCGCCAACGGCTGACCGATAAGGTGCGCCGTAGCCAGGAGCGTGAGAAGGATGATGTGTCGGGTGCGCGAGAACATGAAGGACAGAGACGACCCTGACGGTACGAGAGTCTTCGGCAGAGTGTGAGCTCAAAAGTAGCCGAGTCGCCCCCTGTCCCTCCCGGAAACCCCGTAGCGCCCTCGTAGGGCCCGTGAGGCCGATTGCTCGACGTGGGGAGAGGTCTAATCCAGGGGGTCGGCTCCGAGGAGCGATGCTGGCCCCATGGCTCTCCTCTCACTTCTTCGGGCACTACTCGCGCCGCGAACCGCTTTGGCCGCAGAGAATCTGGCTCTCCGCACAGGTCGAGATGAGGAACGCCTCAGCGAGTGGCTGTCCGACATCACTTTGAGGACCGACGATCCACAGTGGCGAGAGTGGGCCACGGTGATGAGAGCAAGTCGCCATTAGGCGCCCGTGTCACCCTCACCAAGCCGTGCCGGCGTCAGCTCTTGCACGTCCCACGCTCCATGTGCGCGAACGGGGCTCCTCCCAGGGCGCACGAACCAGCTACTAAGTAGCTACATGGCCCTGGAGGCTTGCACTCCACCTTGGAGCGTGTCGCCGTAACTCCGCCACGGTGGCGAGGTTAGATGGAGCGCCAGATGGGGCTCGAACCCACGACATCAAGCTTGGGAAGCTGACACTCCCCCCTACGGCAACCCCTCCACCCTTCGACTGAACCGCAGCCGCCCCTCGACCGCCCGCACCCGCCGGAAACCCAGCAAGTGGAAGATCTCGACCACCCACCAGCGGGCGACGCTCGGGCGCACCTCGACCGTCGGCGTCGCTCCCTCGACGCGGGAGACCCCCGGCATCCAATGCACGAGCTCGCCCAACCTCAGGGCCCGCATCGCCGTCGAGACCCGCAGCCAGAAGCGACGCACTTCACGACCGACGAAGAAGCCGTCCTGCCCCTGGCCCTGGTAGAGCGGCAGGAGCAGGAGGCCCGACTCGGGGCTCGTGACCTGGCCGCTGGCGTCCGTGGCCAGGACGTCGCCGCGCGCGATCGGGTCGAAGTTCGCGAAGCCCTCGCGCATGGAGAACTCGTCCTCCGCGCGCACGTGGTGGCGGTGGCGCATCTCGATCACGCCGGGCCGGCCGCGGGCGCCTTCGCGCAGGCGGTCGTAGAACTCCACGGCCCGCGGTACCTCTTCGCGCAGCAGGGCTCCGGCGCGGATGAGGGTGATCCAGACCGCCGCCTCGTGGTGGTCGACCGTGAGCGGGTCGTCGTGCTGGCCGCCCTCGAAGCCCACGGCGATGTGGCCGCGCTCGCCGAAGTAGCCGAGCAGCGCGCCGTCGACGGACTCCTCGAGGCCGAGGATGACCGGCACGGGCAGACCCAGGGCGATGCGCCGGTTCTGGCGGGTGTCGCCGATGATCGAGAAGGGCGCGCCCCCCGCGGAGGTCGAGTGCAGGTCGAGGAAGACGACCGGCTCGGTGGCCCCCTCGAGCACCGGCTCGATCTCCGCCTGGAGACGGTCGCGCACCTCGAACTCGTAGATCCCCGGCCCCTCCGGCACCTCCTGGCCGTAGCCCCAGACCCGGTTCAGGTCCCGGTCGATGAAGCGCTGGCCGCGGCGCAGGGCCTCGAGGTTGCCCCCCAGGCACAGGAGGCGCCCGCGCAGAGGCAGGCGCAGCTCCTCCAGCTCCGCAAGGACCCGCTGCAGAGCCAGCACGCCGCCTGGCTCGTTGCCGTGCATCCCCCCCACGATGATCACGCGCGGGCCCGGGCGACCCGTCTCGTAGAGCCCGATGCGGTGGCTCTCGAGGTCGGGGTGGGCAGGAATGGCGGGATCGGGGTCCTTCACGGCTGGGAGGAGGTCTCCTGGGATCGACGGCGTCGACGCCCAGGCGGCGCTCAGCACTCTCGTAGCTTCTCTTCGAGCAAACTGGCGGCCATGTTGATGAAATCGTGCTCGGTCACGATGCCGAGCAGCTTCCCCTCCTCCACGACGGGCAGGCAAGCGACCCCCTCCTTGCGCATGAGGAGGATCGCGTCGAGGCAGCTGGTCCTGGGGGGGACGGTGATCGGATCGTCGTGCATCAGGTCCCGGACGGCGATCGGCTGGGTCTGCCCCGTCGCCTGGCCCCGGGAGACCAGGCGCAGGATGGCCCTGTGGGAGAGGATGCCCACGAGCTTGCCCTGCCCGTCCTCGACGGGGACGTGGCGCAGGTGCTCCCACTCCATGACGCTCGCCGCCAGGTCCACCAGGTCCTCGGGGTGGACGGTGAAGAGGTCGGTGCTCATCACCTGGCTCACGTTGCGGTAGTCCTCGTGCCAGTCCTGGTCCTGCTCGAGCTGCGCCAGGGGCCAGCGGTGCACGGGCTCGCCGGTCCACTGCTGGGCGGCCATGGCACCGGTGACGGCCCGCATGCGCCCGCCGACGGTGCCCTGGTCCTCCATTCCGGCCAGGGAGTCCAGGGCCCAGGCGGAGCCGGTGCGGCCGCTGCGCACGCGCTCCTCGATCACGTCCAAGTAGCGCGAGCTGTCGGCGGCGTCGATCCCGCGCTGGGCGAGGCCTTGACGCGCCAGGGGCAAGAGGCGCTCGAGGATCAGCTGGTCGGCGCGGAACTCCTCGCCGTGGCACCAGTGCAGGTTGGCCTTGAGGCCGTAGCGCGCCGCGGCGACGAAGTTCGCGCTGGCGTCCTGGAAGGGCATGCAGTCCTCGATCGGGCCGTACTCCTCCGAGAGCGAGCTCATCAAGCCGAAGAAGAAGGCCGCGTTCGCCACCTCGTCGAGCACGGTCGGCCCCGCGGGCAGCACGCGGTTCTCGATGCGCAGGTGGGCGACGCCGTCCTTGACGCCGAAGCAGGGCCGGTTCCAGCGGTAGACCGTCCCGTTGTGCAGGCAGAGAGCGGAGAGCTTGGGCATCTCCCCGCGGTCGAGCATCTCGAGCGGTGACTCGTGCTCCATGACGCGGATCAAGGAGCGGAAGCGAGCGATGTCGTCGCGATAGATCTCGAGCACCGAGCTCTCGACCCAGCGATCGCCGAAGCGCACGCGCTGGGCCCCGCCGCGCTCCTTCTGGGCCTTGGAGCGCGAGTCCAGGGACTGCTGGAAGAGGGCGACGCGCGTCTCGTGCCAGAGCCGGTGGCGCAGGAGCAGCGGCGAGTTGACCGCCGCCGCGAGGACGGGCGCCGTCGCGACCTGCGCGATGTTGTAGAGGCGCGCGAACTCGTCGGCGCTGACCTGGAAGTGGATCTGGAAGCTCGTGTTGCAGGCCTCCAGCATCACGTTGTCGTGGGTCAGCTTGAGCTCGTCGAGGCCCTTGATCAGCGTGTGGAACTCGCCCTCGCAGAGCTCGCTCATCGCCCGATTGAGCTCGAAGTAGCGCGGCTGCGGGGTCATGTGGTCGAGCCCCAGGTGCTCGCGCATGAGGGTCGGCAGGATCCCGACCAGGAGCACTCCCGCGCCGCAGCTCTCCGCCGCGCGACGCACGGTGGCGAGGTCCTCGTCGAGGGCGCGCTCCATGTCGGAGAGGCAGCTCCCCCCCATGACCATCGGGTCGAGGTTGGCCTCGAGGTTGAACTGGCCCAGCTCGGTGGTGAAGCGCTTGTCCCCCAGGGCCTCGAGCACGCGCTCGGAGGCGCAAATGGGCCGCATGGCCGAGTCCACCAGGAACATCTCCTGCTCGGCTCCGATGCGGCGGATCCCGGACTCGATGCGTCCCTCGGCCAGGATGCGCTCGAGGGCCTGGACGTCGGCGAGCAGGGCGCGCACGAAGTCCCGCTGGGCCTCGGCGTCCTGGTGGTTCGCGATGTCGTGCTCCCCCATGGTCCTCCGGGGATCGAGAGTTACGGGGCGGAGAGGGGTCGGGGGCCTCGGGGGGGCGCCAGCGGCGCCTCCCCGAGCCCGGTTCACGAACCAGTGTATACCGCTCCTGGGCGCCGCAGAAGTGAGACGCGGCCCCTTCGCGGGCTCTCCATGGGCCGAAGTGCGGAGGCCCCTTCGGCTCGCGGGCCCGACTGCCGATCCTGGAGGCATGCGAGCGCCCTCCGCTCCCCCCGACCGCCGCGGTCGCGCGCGCCTGCTCGTGCTGGGCGCCCCCCTCGTCTTCGCCGGCGCCCTGGCCGGGCTCCTGGCCGGGGTCGAGCCCTTCGGGAGCTGGTTCTTCGTCTTCGCCTGGTGGAGCTGGATCCTCGGCCTCGACGGCTGGATCCACCTGCGGCGCGGGAGCTCGATGCTGCTCGACCGCCCGCGGGCCTTCCTCCAGCTCTGCCTGATCTCCGCGGCCTTCTGGTGCTTCTTCGAGGTCGTCAACCTGCGCCTCGCCAACTGGTACTACGTCGGCCTGCCGCGCGGGACGCTCAGCCGCTCCCTCGGCATCCTCGTCTCCTTCGCGACCGTCCTCCCGGGCCTCCTCGAGACGGCCGACCTGCTCGCGACCTTCGGGCTCGGCGAGCGACTGCGCGTGACGGGTCGGCGCTGGCGCGTCGACCGCGGACGCGCGCGCCTGGTCGCGGCCCTGGGCTGGGCCTTCCTGCTCCTGCCGCTCGCCTTCCCGCGCTACGCCTACCCGCTCATCTGGGGCGCGACCTGCCTCCTGGCCGAACCCTGGCTCGCGCGCCGCGAGGAGCCGGGGCTCTGGACGCAGCTGGCCGCGGGGCGCCCGGCCGTCGTGCTGCGGCTGCTCGTCGCCGGCGCGATCTGCGGGCTGTGCTGGGAGTCGTGGAACTACTGGGCCAGCGCCAAGTGGATCTACACCGTGCCCTTCTTCGAGGAGCTCAAGCTCTTCGAGATGCCCGTGCTCGGCTTCCTGGGCTTCCCGGCCTTCGCCCTCGAGGCCTACACCTTCGCCCGGCTGGCGGTGGCCCTGGGCTGGATCGACGAGTGGGAGCCGGGGCGTCCCGAGCGGCCCGCCCCCCCGCGCCGCTGGCTGGGAGCCGCGGCGCTGGGCCTCGGCTTCAGCCTCCTCGCGGTCGCCTGGATCGACCGCCACCTCGTGCGCTCCCTGCGCACGGGCCTCGACGACTTCGAGAGCCTGAGCGCGGAGACGCGAGCGGAGCTCGAGGCGCGCGGCGTCGAGGACGTCGAGGAAGCCGCCGCCGCGCTGCAGGGCGAGGAGCTCGCGAGCTTCGAGCGCGAGCGACGCCTGCTCGAGACCGCCCTCATGGGCCGCCGCGGCGCGCGCTGGCTCGCGTCGATCGACGTCCGCTCCGTCGATGAGCTGGCCGGCTGCGAGCGCGACGAGCTCGAGACGCGGCTACGGCGCGAGGGTCACGGCCCCGCCCCCCCGCCGAGCCCCGCCGAGCTGCGCGTCTGGCATCGCAAGGCCCGCGCGAGGTTCGAGCGAGGCGATTCCGCGAACGGCCCGCGCATCCGCCGCTGAGGCGGGGAGGTCGCGCCAGCGCGATTCGGCAATTCCTTCCCCAATTCGATCGCGGTCTTCGCCCCTGGGCGTGGAGGCCGGGCGAGAGTCGCCCGCCCCGCCCCTGGACCCGAACCCGGAGACACGCGATGCGACGCGCCATCCTCACCCTTTCCCTCGATCCCCGTGCCACGACCCTCCTCCTTGGATTCCTCTTGAGCCCGCTGGCCGAGGCCGCCACCGAGCCGTCTTGGGATGGGGAGGAGTCCTCTCGCCGGGCGAGCGAGGACTCCCGCTGGACGACTTGGGAGCGCTCCCTCGCCGCCCGCGAAGAGCAGGATCCCGAGCAGGAGGTGGTCGAGGTCGGGCCCATGCGGGACTGGGAGTCGACCTTCACCCTGAACCTCGACGCCTCGATCTCTTCGGTGACCTCGGAGAACGGGGCCAACGGCGAGAGCTCGACCAGCACTTCGGTCGGCGGCTCGATCGCGGGCGGCACCTTCTTGACGCCCCATGTCGAGGCCCGGGTCGCCCTGCGAGGTAACGCCAACTCGCCGGCGGGCACGAGCAGCTTCACCTCCGGGTCGGTGGCCTACAACCTCGAGGGCATCTACCACGTGTCGCCCTTCGAGAAGCTCGACCCCTTCGCGGGCTTCCGGGTCGGCGCGGTGACGAACTTCTACGGCAACGGCAGCTCGACCGATCCCAGCGTCGGCCTGAGCATGGGCATGACCTACAACCTGTCCGACTCCCACGGCATCACGCTCCAGTACAGCCTCGACACGAGCGACACGGACGCCGGCACCTCCACCTTCCAGCGCCTCGGCGTGGGGATGGTCTTCTACTTCTAGGCCGCAGGAGGAGCGCGATGCGACGCACGACACGCACGGGACTCGTCCTGCTCCTCGCGGCTACCACGGCCTCCGCGTCGCCTCCTCAGGAGAGCGACCAGGACGCGTGGCGGCGCCTCCAGGAGGAGGGGCTGCGGCTGTTCGAGCTGCGCCTCGAGGACCTCGGTGGCTTCGACAACCTGGCCCGGGCCCTCGGGGGCGAGGTCGGCCGAACGGCACCGGACTGGTCGGCGCTGACGGCCCCGCCGCCGGAATCTACAGCTTCTCCCGACGTGGTCGAGACCTGGTACGGTCACGAGGTGCGGCGGGTCTCGACCTGGGGCGACACGACGATCGAGCGCTGGGAGACGGTCCGCGACTCGCGGCACGTGCCCGGCTGGGAGGGCCCCCTCTTGCGCAGCGCCGCTCGAGTGGACGCTGACGGAAACCTGCTCCCCGCGGAGCGCGAGCGCCTGCGGCTCGCGCAGGAGCGCAACGCCATTGCCCGCGACGAGCGCGAGCGGCGCATGGCCTGGAGCTCGGAGCTGGGTCAGGGGGTCCAGCTGGCGCAGACGGGCGTCACCGGGGAGCGCACGCCCCTCGGCGAGCTCCTGGACCTCGAGGCAGCCTACGAGCGATTCGGCGACTCCCTCTGGGAGGATCCCCACGCCGAGTACCTGATCGACGCCATCGTGGGGGGCGGCGAGGTGCAGTACGACGCGGACGGTCGCCCGACCGCCGTACGCCAGGGGGACGACTCCTTCGCCGTGAACACCCTGACGAACGTCGACGACTCGGTCGCCGGCGTCGGCTTCCTGAAGTTCGGCACGGACCTCGAGGCCTTCCTGGAGAACCTCCTGGAGGCCATGGACGGCATCGTCGACGAGCTGGCTGTGGTGGCGGCCGCGAAGATCCAGCAGGAGCGAGAGCAGCAGCACGCCGCAAACTCCGGAGCTCGCTACAGCGCTGGCGAGGCCGCGCGCATCGAGCGCCAAGCCCAGGAGCGTTTCGACTACGTGGCCTACGCCCGGCAATGGATCAAGGAGGCGAACCGACGCGCCCTCCAGGCGGTCGAGGACATGGACGGCAAGTCTCACGCGGAGCAGCGCCGCATCTACGCCAGTTTCCTGGGTTGGATGCGGCGCACCACCCCGGATCACTTACGCGGTCAGGGTGCCGCCGCGGAGCGCGTCGCGCGTCAGGAGCTCTCTCGATTCGACTCCCGAGTGCGCGCGATCTTCGACGACCGCATCCGGCGGTCCACCGAGGCCTACCAGGAGCTCTCCGACCGACGCAAGGCCGCCCTCGGGCGCGGCAACTTCAAGATGGCCGACCAGCTCAAGGAGCGCATGAACGCCGTCTACCTCGAGCGCGCGAAGCACCGCCGGGAGTATTACGACTACCTCGGGAGCAAGAGATGAAGCTGCACCACCTGACCCCGATCGCGGCGCTCCTCCTCTGCGTTGCCTGCGCGAGCGCCGCGCAGCGGCGGCTGACCCTACCGCCGGTGAGCATCCCGCCCGCCTTCGAGGATCTCGACGACCAGGCCTGGATCGATTGGCCGGGCTGGCGAGAGCTCTCCGGAGAGCAGCTCCGGGAGCACTTCGGCGGCCGGCTGAAGCGCGCCGGCCGCCGCTACGTCGAAGCCTTCCTCGAGCTGTCGCCCGAGGCCCAGGCCCGCGCCACGGAGCGCATGGAGCGCAACCTCGAGGCCTTCGAGCGCGCAGCGCACGAGCCCATCGAGCGGGCCGTGGCGCGCTGCCTCGAGGCCGTGGAGGCCGCCTGCCGGGTGGTCCTCGAGGAGCGCGCCGCCCTGGGAGGCCTCGACCCCGCCACCCTGCCCGACCTCAGCCCGACACTGACGCTGTGGCAGGACCCCCGGGGCGTCGAGCTCGTCGTGCGCCGACTGCGCGAAGGCGTGACCGAGGAGTCGAAGCGCCCGATCTGCCTGGGCGCCTACCTCAATGGCGAGCTGGAGGGGCTCCTGCGTCGCTGCGAGGCCCTCGAGCTCGACGACCAGCTCGCCGTCCTCGATCGCCTGCGGGCCCTGCACTTCGCGACCCTCGCGGGGCGCCCGACCCTCCTGCGGGTGGGTTTCGCGGAGGTCGGAGGCTGCACGGCCAAGGAGGCGCGCGGCCTGACCGGGGTGTCCCTGGCCGCGCTGGCGCGCAGCTTCGACGAGCTCGCGGCGAGCATCGCCACCGAGCTCGGGGAGCCTGCGGAGTCGGAGCGGGCCGCCATGTCCCGGGCCCTCCTGTGCGCCTCCTACCGCAGCTGGCGCGAGGCGGAGGCTCCGTCCCTGCGGCCGGTGGCCGCTGCCCTCGACGAGGAGCCTGACGACCCCACATGGCCCGCTGGTGTCGAGACCTACGACCGCTTCGAGCGCCACCTCCTCGCGCGGGCGCGGGAGCTGGGGCTCCCGCACCCCGGCGGACTCGTGGCGCGGCTGCGCGCTTCCTACGTCGAGCACCTCGTCGCGCTCCTCGAGAGCTTCGCGGCGGAGCAGGCGGCCAGCGCCCTCGCGGTCGAGGATCCCCTGGAACGACGGCGGCGCCTATTCGCCTGCCTGCTCGGCCTGCAGGACGTCACGCAGGTGATCGCCGGCTGAGTCCGCGCCGTTCCCTCAGGCGAGCAGATGCCCGGCCGCCGGGTAGAACTCCTTCAGCACCTCCCGGGTCGCGCCCGCGAGCAGCGCCGCGAGCCCGGCCCGGCCCACCCCCGCGTCCCCGGGCGTGCGACGCGCCTCCTTGAAGGCGCCGGCGAGGTACACGCGCCGCTCCTCCAGCACGCGCTCGACGCTGCGCTTCCAGAAGCCCGGCGCCTCGCGCTCTCGCCAGGCTCCGCGACCTCGGCCGGAGTGAGCCACGGAGAGGTAGCGCAGGAGCAGCTGCGTCGTCGTGCGCAGGAGCACCTCGTCGGACCAGCGCACGCTCGCGCCCTCGCTGCCGCGCACCGTGTTGTAGGCCCGCGCCACCCCCGCGGCGCCGAAGCCGCCCACCAGGGCGCCGAGCACCATCCCCGATCCGAAGGAGAGGCCCCCGCTGGCGATGTCCGCGCCGAGGCCGCCGAGCAGGCCGCTGGCCGCGCCGCCCAGGACGCCCCAGCGCTTGGGCGCGAGCTTCTCGTTGCGGGTCGCGAAGTCGCTCAGGGCCGTGCGCAGCTCATGGGTGGCGCGCCCGTCCAGGTCGTGCAGCGCGATCAGCCGCTCGAGGGCCGCAGCGGTGCCTTCCTCCATGCGTCGCGCGAGGGCCCGCATGGCCTGGCTCTTGTCGTTGCCCCAGGCGCCCTCCACCAGGCGCTCCTCGTCCCGCGCCGCGCGCAGGAGCTCGCCGGCCAGCGCCTCCATCGAGGCCTGGAAGACCTCACGGCGCGCGACCTGCCAGGCCTCGAGGCACTCCCCAGCCAGCTCGCGCCCCGGTCCCTCCAGGGCGTCGCGCACCTCCTCCAGAAGCCTCCCCTCTTCGACCCAGCAGCGGGTGAAGGCGTCCATCCCGATCACGCGTCGAACGATCGGCCAGCGCGCCAGGTGGTCGCGCCAGCGGCCGACGTCCTCGGAGGCCTCCTCCCGCGGCGGCCCGGTCTGGTTGAGGAGCACGAGCACGGGCTTCCCGATCGCGCTCAGGATCTCCATCTCGGCCCGGACGTAGCCGGCGTCCTCGGGGTACTCGGCGGCGTTGACGAGATAGAGCACGAGGTCGGTGTCCTCCGCCACGCACTTCACGGCGCACCAGGTCGAGTGGCGCGCGCGGTCGACCTCGCGCTCGACCCGGGCCTCGCGCAGCCAGCTCGCGACGTCGGCGCTCGCCTCGAGCTCGCGCGCCAGGCGCACGGAGTCGCCGAAGCCGGGGGTGTCCCACAGGAGCAGGCGGTCGCCGCCCGCCGTCTCGATCAAGGTGTGCGCCGTCGCCTCGCGCGTGACGTGGGCCTCGTCGAGCACCTGCCCCACGTCGCGGCGCAAGAGCGTGCGCGCCAGGGTCGTCTTGCCCACGTTCGTGTGGGACAGGAGCGCCAGCGAGAGTCCGCGGAACTCGGGGCTCAAGCCGGCGCCCCCGAGCCGCCGGGGCTCTGCAAGAGTTGCCGCGCCCGCTCGAGCACGGCCGGCTCCGCCAGGCCGTCGAGCTCGCAGGCCAGGGCCTCGAGGCCGAGCTCGTCCAGGACGCGCCCCCAGCTGCGCTCGCGCTCGGCGAGACGCGCGCTGCCCTCCTCGCCCCGACCCAGTCGCTCGCGGAAGGGCCCCTGATCGAGCACGACGAGCAGGCTCGCGCCGGCACCCGCGCCCTCGACCTCCTCCGCGAGGCGGGCGAGGTACTCCCCGTGCACCTCCAGCTCGGGGGACTGGGCGAGGTTGAAGAGGATCACGTGGCAGGCGGGGCCGCCCGCCTCCCCGGAGAGAGGCACGGGGTCGTCCCCGTACTCGCAGGGCTCGAGGTGCTCCACGCCCGTGCGTCCGCCGAGCACGTCGAGGAGTAGGGTCGTCAACCCCTCCGAGCTGCGCGCGTTCGGGTGATAGCTGTAGGGCTGCACCACGGCCCGCTGGCCCTGCCCGCGGTCGTGGGCCAGGAGCCGCAGGAAGTAGGCGTCCCCCTCGAGGTCGAGGGGCAGGCCGCGCCGCAGGCGCCGCGCACGAAGGCCCGCCGCGCAGGCGAGCAGCGCCCGCGGCAGGACGACGAAGAGCCCCCCCGTCACGGCGTAGTAGTGGATCCAGCGGGCGGCGGGGCCGGCGTGTTGGGGAGCGCGCAGGAGCTCCAACTCCTCGACCCCCGGGACAGGCTCGCCGAGGATCCAGGCGGCCGGCGCGAAACAAGTGCGCAGGAAGGCCTGCACCGCGTCCGCCGTCAGGAAGGTGCTCTCCCAGCTCGCCTCGTAGTGGAATACGAGCCCGCGCAGGTAGAGCCCTCCCACGGCTCCCAGCATCAGGCATGCCGCGCCCAGGTGCAGCGCGAGCTCCGCGCGCGCCCGGTGCAGCGGCCCCCCCACCCGCAGCCAGTCGCGCAGGAAGCGCTGCAGGCAGACCGCGACCTCCGCGCGCGCCTCCTTCACGGCATGGGCGCCGCGCCAGGGTCGCTCCGGAGAGAGGATCCAGCGCAGGGCGCGCACCGTCCAACCCTCGGCCGCGGCGCGGCTGGCCTCGCCCTCCGATCGCGCGCGCCGGTCGCGCCGGAAGGCGAAGAGGTCGCGCGTGAAGGCGTAGGCGTAGACCGCGAGGTTCCACGCGAGCAGGCCGAGGATCGGGAAGGAGAGCAGGTTGATGCGCGCGCCCCCGCCCAGGCGGTCGACAGCGATCCCCAAGAGGATTCCCAGTCCGGCGACGAGCCACAGGGGCGGACCTTCGCGGGCGCTCGCCTGGAGCACGCGCGTGACCGCGGGCTGCGAGCGCTCGAGGCGCAGGCGCAGGCGCTCCGCCCGCCTTCGGAGGAAGTCGAGGGGAGCGACCTCTCCTCCGGAGCTCGCGAGCTCCGCGCGGCTCTCGCGGGAAGCGATCTCCCGCTCGCGTCGGCCCAGGAGCTCCCCCTCGGCGTCCCCTTCCTCGAAGGCCCGCACGAGGAGCACGTCGCGCAGCTCGTCGACGCCCAGCTTCACCGAGCGCACCTCATCGGGGCCTCCTCATCGCGGAGAGGGTCGCGGGCCGCGGGGCGCGATGCAAGACAGCGCTGGACATCGCCCCCCCTGCGGCGCGCCGCGGCTCGCATTTCCAGCCTCCCGCGAGCGCTGGGGGCCCGCTCCGCTGCGGGGCCTCAGTCCGGCTGCAGGGGCTTCCCGTTGAGGTAGAGCTCCGGCGGCTCGAATAGCTGGTAGTGGTCCCGCAGCTCGAGGCCGAGCTGGCCGATCAGCCGCAAACAGTCCTTCTCCTCTTGGCCGAACTCGCGCACGTGCACGAGCTCCTCGAGGTGACTCCCCGCGTCCTCGAAGAAGGGCACGGGCTCCCCCATCTTCATGCAGATCGAGACGCAGTAACTGTCGGCGCCCGTGTGGGTGTGGTAGTCGAGCACCAGCGACAAGCGGTTCTCCACGGCGCGCTGCAGCGCGGGGCCGTAGGTCGCGTGGGACTCGATCATCTCGATCAGCCGTTCGAACATGCCGCCATTGCAGGGCCCGGGACCGCGCGGCGCAAGTCCCCCCGGGCCTGCGTCGCGGCCGGGGTCGCCGCCGGGCTCGGTCGCCGGGCTCAGTCGCCGGCCGCCCCGCGGATGCGCACGCGCTCGTGGCCGGCGGTGAGCAGGACGTCGAGCACCTCGACCACTTCCTGCTGCACGACGCCCTCCCCGGGGGCGAGCGTGATCGAGCGCGAGTCCTCGAGACCGCCGAGGCGTCCTCGCAGGGCCTCGAGGTCGAGCCCCCGGGCGGGCCCGAGGGAGTAGTCGACGCGCCGGTCCGCGGCGTAGCTCCAGCGCCCGCCGCCGGTCGCGCTCCAGGGGCGCCCCTCCGGGTCGACCTTCGTGCCCGCGGCGCGCAGGTGCAGGCCGAGGTCGAGGTCCTCGACCTGGTCAGCGGTCGCCGGGTTCACGCCGACGTCCTCGGGCAGGTAGGCGGAGAGCTGTCCTTCCAGGCTCTTGAACCTCAGCGTGCACATGAAGAACACGAGGATCAGGAAGGTGACGTCGATCATCGGCGTCATCTCGAGCTCGACGTCGTCCGGCGGCGAGGGCCGGACGCGCCCGCGGGTCTTGGCGGTCATGGGTCGCGTTTGGGTCGGGGTCGGTGGTGTCCGGGATGGCTCTACCGCCGCGGGCGCGGCCGGCTACGGCTCCTTCCGATCACGGCCCCGGCCGATCTCCGGCTCGACCTCGTTCGACAAGCGCGGGCAGGGCGTGCAAGATCCCGCCATGGAGCCCGAGGACCTGCTGCTGCCCGCGCCCCGGCGCCTCGAGCGCCGCCCGGAGAGCTGGTGCCTTCCGCCGCGCCCGCGGCTCGCCACCCGCGGCGCCCTCGAGAGGGGCTCGCCCGGCCTGCGGCGGCTGGAGCGGGCCCTGGGCGAGCGCGACAGGGAGCTCGACGTCTCCGAGGCCGACGGGGCCGCGGAGCTCCGCCTCGAGCTGGACGCGACGCTCGCGCCGGAAGCCTACCGCCTCGCGATCGGAGCGGACGGCGTGCGCCTCGTCGCTTCCGGCGCCGCCGGCCTCGACTACGCGCTCTACACCCTGGCCCAGTGGCTCGAGGCGACGCGGGCCCAGGGCAGGCAGCAACAGGAGGTCCCGGCCCTGGAGGTCGAGGACGCCCCGGACTTCCCCGAGCGCGGGGTCATGCTCGACGTGGCGCGCGACAAGCGCCCCACCCTCGCGACCCTCTTCGAGCTCGTCGAGCGCTTCGCGGGCTGGAAGCTCAACCGCCTCGAGCTCTACATGGAGGCGGACTTCGCCTACTCGGATGCCGAGGAGGTCCTCGCGGACCGCAGCCCCTACACCGCCGCCGAGCTGCGCGAGCTCGACGCGCACTGCCGCGCGCACCACGTCGAGCTCGTCCCCAACCAGCAGAGCCTCGGCCACTTCCACGCCTGGCTGCGGCACGAGCGTTTCCGTCCCCTGGCGGAGGTCCCGGAGGGTGTCGAACACCCCTTCAGCCGCGAGTGCGAGCCCTTCAGCCTGGCCGCGGCGCGGCCCGACGTGCTGGCCTTCCTCGACCGGCTCTACGCCGAACTCCTGCCCTGCTTCGCCTCGCGCGAGCTCAACGTCGGCCTCGACGAGTGCTTCGACCTCGGACGAGGAAGCAGCGCGGACGCTTGCCGCGAGCGCGGCGTCGGGAGCGTCTACCTCGAGCACCTGCGCGCGGTGGCGGAGCTCGCCGGACGCCACGGGCGACGCATCCGCTACTGGGGCGACATCGTGCTCGAGCACCCCGAGCGGATCCCGGAGTTGCCGCCGGAGGCCACGGCCTTGGTCTGGGGCTACGAGGCGGACTTCCCCTTCGAGGAGCGCCTGCCGGCCTTCGCGGCAGCGGAGCTGCCCTTCGTCGTCTGCCCCGGCACGAGCAGCTGGAACTCCTTCGGGGGCCGCGTCGTCAACGCCCTCGGCAACTTGCGGAAGGCGGCGCGCGAGGCCCGCGCCCACGGCGCGCGGGGACTGCTCGTCACCGATTGGGGAGACCGCGGGCACCTGCAGGCCCTGCCGGCGAGCTTCCCCGGATGGCTCGCGGCCGCCGCCCTCGCCTGGCGCGTGGACGCGGCGGAGGGGCTCGACCTCGAGCGCCTCGCCGCGCTCCTCGACCGCCACGCCTTCGAGGACGCGAGCGGCGCGCTGGGCCGGGCCTGCGTCGAGCTGGGCCGAACGGAGGAGGTGCTCGGGGACGACTGCGTCAACGGGCACGCGCTCTTCTTCGCCACGACCTTCGCCGACGCGCCCTTCCCCCATCCGCGCGTCGTCGGCTTGTCGCAGGCCGGCCTCGCGACGGCCCGCGCCCACCTCGAGGGCGCCCTGGACGGCTTGGCCGATGCGCGCAGCGCGCGCGCGGACGCCTCCCTCGTCGCGGACGAGCTGCGCCTCGCGCGCGACGAGCTGCTGCTGGCGGTGCGCTTCTGCGAGCTGCGCCTCGCGGCGCCCGAGGGTCACAGTCTCGCCGACCTCCCCGGCGCCGAGCTCGCGCCCCTGCGCGCCGACCTCGACGGCCTGCTCGAGCAGCACCGCGCGCTCTGGGGGCGGCGCAACCGCCCCGGCGGGCTGGCGGCCTCCCTCGCCTGGCTCGACTTCCTGCGCACGAGCTGAGGCTCGCCGGCGACCGCTAGAATCCGCGCCCGCTCGCCCTCGCCCCGTCGACCTTGACGTCCGCCCAATCCCACGACCCCGCCGACGCCGCGCCGCAGCCTCCCCGGCCGCGACGTCCCTGGCGGCGCCGCGGGCTGATCGCGCTGATCGGCCTCCTCGCGCTCGGCGCGGCGCATCCGTGGTGGTTGCCGCTCGCCCTCGAGACGGCGGGCCCCGCCCTGGCGCGTTCCCTCGCCGGCGTGGAGCTCGAGCTCGAGGCCGTCGAGCGCGCGGACCTCGGCGGGCTCGACGTGCGCGGTCTCGTGCTGAGCGGCGGTGAGCGAGCGCCGACCCTCGAGCGCCTCGCTGCGCGACGCCTGAGCTGCACCTTCGGCCTCGGGCTCCTGCGCGGCGACCTGGGCGCGCTCCAGACCCTCGACGCCGAGGGCCTGCGGGTCGAGCTCCAGGGCGAGCACGCCGGCGGCGAGGTGGACGATCCCGCGGAGAGCTCTGGCGTCTCCCTTCCGGAGCACCTGCCGCGCGTCGACCTGCGGGACGTCGAGCTGCGCTGGCGCGGCACGGGAAACGAGTTTGCCTGGACCGAGGGCCGACTGACCCTCACCGAGGTCGGCGCCCTGCGCGCCAGCGGCCGAATCCAAGACCGGCGGGTGGACGTCACCGGCCGCTGGCGCGAGCACGGCCTGCGCCAGCTCGAGGCCGCCGTCGAGGGCGAGCCCTTGCTCGCCGACTCGCGCGTCGACCTGGCTCGGCTCGACGCCGGCGAGGTCACGGCCGAGCTGGCCTTGCGCCTGGGCGAGAGCCGCGGTCGGCTGGGGCTGGAGCTCGCCCCCGGGGACCTGCGTTGGGAGCTCGAGCTCGCGGAGCTCGACCTGGCCCGCGACTGGCCCGCCGCTCTCGCGCCCGATCTCGCGCGCCCCGCGGGTCGCGTCGAGCTGCGCTCCTCGGGGCGCCTCGATCCCGGGGATCCGATCGGCGCCGAGGCTCGCCTCGAGGTCGAGGGCGAGGGCCTGCGAGTCGCGGGCTGGGAGCTCGAGAGCTGGAAGGGACGCGCGGGCCTCAGCGGCGCCCTGCTCTCGGTCGACGCCTGGAGCCTGCGCCAGTCCGAGGCCAACCGCCTCTTGCTGCGGCACGCGGAGCTGCCCCTGCGCGGCACCGACGCGACGAACTGGCTCGATCGCGCGACCGCCGAGCTCGAAGTCGAGTTGCGCGACCTCGCGGCCCTCTTGGAGCCCGCGGGCCTCCTCGACGTCGAGGGCCCCGAGCTCGTCGAGCACGAGCTGCTGCTCTCGGCGGAGGTCTCGGTTGGGCGCCTGCGCGTGCGCGAAGGTCGCGTCCTGAGCGAAGCGGGAACGGTCGAGCTCGAGCGCGGAGAGGCCTGGATCGCGGAGCTCGAGGACGGGGAGCGGCGCTTGGCCCTGGCCCTGCACGGCGCGGCGGACGTGCCCTCGTTGGCCGACTTCGGCGCGCTCCTGGGTCGCCGCGGCTGGGCCGGCTCGGCCGCCGGGCGCGTCGACCTGTCGGGGACCTGGCCGAGGATCGCGGGCGAGCTGCGGCTCGCGGGGAGCGAGCTCACGCTCGAGGGCCTGGAGCTGGGAGCCTTCGAGCTCGTCGCGACCAGCGGCGAGCGCCCCGGCCGCGTCGAGGTGCCGCGCCTCTACAGCGAGAGCGCCGGCTTCCAGCTCGACGCCAGCGGTGCCATCGAGCTCGGCGGCGAGACGACCGCGATCGAAGTGGCGCGCCTCGCGGTCGCCGGCGCCGAGGGCGGCCTCCAGCTGCGCGAGGCGGCTCGAATCGAGCTCCGCGCGGAGGGCGGCCACGTCTCGCGCCTCGAGCTCGCAGGCGAGGCCGGGGAGCTCGACTTCGAAGCCGCCTGGTCCGCCGACCAGCTCGACCTGGCCCTCGACCTGCGCTCCCTGCGCCCCGCCGTGCTGCTCGAGCACACGCCCGCGGGCTGGCCGCGCCTCGCCGACGCCGACGGCCAGCTGCGGGCGACCTACGACGGCGCGAGCCTGCGCTTCGAGTCGAGCGGCGCCCTGCGCGGCCTCGACTGGCGCGAGTTCCGCGGCGTGGACGTGGTCTGGCAGGCGCAGCACGACGGCGCGCACCTGAAGATCGCTCGACTCGAGGCACGGGGCACGGACGGCCTCGCCGCCAGCTGCAGCGGCGAGCTGCCCCTGCTCCTGATGCCCGAGCTCGTGTGGGGCGCGGAGTCCCTCACCCTCCAGCTCGACGGCGGGCTGCCCCTGAACGTCCTGCCGGGGGGCTGGAGCGGTGAGCTGCAGGCCAGCGGGGAGCTGTCCGGTACCTGGCGCGAGCTGCGCGGGACCCTCGAGCTCGATGGGCGGGACCTCGAGCTCCCCCCCGAGCAACGCCCCGAAGGTCTCGGGCCCGGGCGGCTCGCGGGGCGCGTCGAGCTCACCGACGGGCTGCGCTGCGAAGGCCTCGAGCTCGGCTTCGGTGAGCTCTTCAGCGCCGTGCTCGACGGTCGGCTCGACCTCCCGCTGGACCTGCCGCGCTGGATCGCGGAGCCGCGCGAGACCGCCGCGGAGGGCGAGGTGCAGGGGAGCCTGCGCCTGACCACCGTTGACCTCGAGAGGCTGGCCCCGGTCCTGGCCGCCTACGACGAGGCCTTCGCCGTCCTGCGGGCCGGCACCCTGGGCGGCGTGGTCGAGCTGGACGGCCCGCTGCTCGAGCCGCGGCTCGGGGGCGAGCTCGCCTTCGAGGGCGGCCGGCTGCGGCTCGGGGGCGGGCTGCCGCGGGTCGAGGGCCTGGCCGGGGGCCTGCGGCTCGCGGGGCGCGAGCTCGTCGTCGATGAGCTGCGCGGCACCCTGGGGTCGGCGCCCTTCGAGCTGCGCGGCTCGGCGAGCTTCGACGGCGAGGAGCCGCGCCTCGAGCTCGAGCTCGCCGGCGAGAACCTGCTGCTCTTCCGCCGGCCCGACGCGAATGTGCGGGCCGACACGGAGCTCGCGATCACGGGTCCCCTCTCGGCCCTCGAGGTCGGCGGGAGCCTGCGGCTCACGCGCGGCCACTACGCCCCCGACACACGCTTCTTCGACCTGCGGCCCAACGCGCCCTCGAGCGGCGTGCGGGGCTTCCAGCTCTTCAGCCTGCGCGACGCGCCCCTGCGAGACGTACGCTTCGACGTCCGACTGGACTCCGCCAGCCCCTTCCAGATCCAGAACACGGTCGTGCGCGGCAGCATGCGACCCCGCTTGCACCTGGGGGGCACGGGCCTGGTGCCGGTCCTGACCGGCTCGGTCTTCCTCGACCGGACGCTGGTCAACCTGCCGGCCTCGCGCCTCGAGATCACCGGGGGGACGGTCAGCTTCCTCGAGGAGAACCCCTTCGTGCCCGAGGTCGACGTCGTCGGACAGACGCGCATGCTCGGCTATGACATCCGGGCCCAGATCAGCGGCGACTACGACGACGCCGAGGTGCTCTTCAGCTCGACGCCGCCCCTCTCGCAGGAGGACCTCTTCCTGCTCGTGGTGACCGGGCGCCTGCCCGAGGACCCCGACCGCAACGACGCCCTGTCCACGGCGAACACGGTCGCCCTCTACCTCGCCCGCGACACCCTCTCGCGCTGGTTCTCGGACGACGGTCCGATCGACGAGGACGCCTTGCTCGAGCGCCTCGAGTTCGCCTTCGGGCAGGACGTCAGCAAGAACGGCACGGAGACGGTCGACGTCGCCTTCCGCCTGACCGACAAGGAGGGCCTGCCCCCCGACCGGCGCAACGCCCGCCACCTCTTCCTCGCCGGCCAGCGCGACAAGTACGAGGACTACAACTACGGCCTGCGGCTGGTGTTCCGCTTCCGGAGATGAGGGGCGCCGCGCCGAGGACGCGCCCGTGGCGAGCTGGACGCGCGGGCGCGGCGCTCGCGCTGGCCCTCGCCCTCGCCCTCGTGGCGGGCTGCAGGTCGAGCGACGAGTTCAAGGGTCTCAAGACCCAGCTCCTCGACAGCCCGGAGGAATACGCCCTCGAGTTCCGGGGCGTGCGTTCCTTCAACCCGGGCCTCCTGCAGCGCGCCGCCCAGAACGACCTGGACGACTTCGTCGCCGACGACTTCAGCCCGGCGGCGGTGGATGACGCGGCCTATGCCGTGCGCTCCTTCTACCTCGACCGCGGCTTCCCCTTCGCCGAGGTGGGCTTCGAGCTCGAAGCCGCGCCGGGCCAGAAGCCCCGGGTGCGCTTCCTCGTCGAGGAGGGCGCGCGCTACCGGGTCGGGGACGTCCACTTCACGGGCAACGCCAGCGCCGAGGCCGGGGACCTGCGCGGCCTGCTCGGAGGCCCGACGACGCGGATCCTCGGTCTGGGGGACCTCTACTTCGTGCAGGCCGAGGCGGAGGCGGCGCGGCGGGCGATCGAGGACCTCTACTACCAGCGCGGCCACATCGAGGTGCGGGTCGAGGGACCGGAGATCCGGTTCGACGAGGAGGGACGCCGGGCCCACCTGAGCTACGCAGTCCGGGAGGGACCGCGCTACCGCATCACCTCCCTCGAGCTCGACGAGGCCCAGGCGCGGCAGTGGCCGGCGATCGACGAGCGCCTGGCGGCCTTCGTCGGCCGCGCCTACTTCCCGCGCATCTCCTACGAGGTCCGCGCCACCGCGGCGGACGTGCTCGCGAACCTCGGTCACCCCGACGCTCAGGCCACCTCCGAGGAAGAAGTCGACCGCGAGACCGGAGAGGTGCGCCTGAGGGTCGCGGTCCAGCCCGGGCCGGAGGTGCGCGTCGGCGCCGTCCGCATCGAGGGCAACACGCGCACCCGCGAGGCCTTCATCCTCGACCGCCTCGACCTCGAGCCGGGGGAGCTCTACAACCGCCGACTCGAGCGCCGCGCCTTCCGCGAGCTCTACTCCACGGGACTCTTCGATTCGGTGACGATCCGGCTCGAGGGCCAGGGAAGCGAGCGAGAGCTCGTGGTCGCGGTCGAGGAAGGCGAGACCCTCAGCGTCTGGGGCGAGGCGGGCTACGGCTCCTGGGAGCGGGCCCGCGTGCTCGCGGGCGTGACCGAGCAGAACCTGCTCGGGACGGGGCGCACCCTGCGCCTGGAGGGCAAGCTGGCGGAGCGGGCGCGGGGCGCGGAGCTCTTCCTCGAGGACCCCTACACCATCGACCCCGACAACGTCCTGGGCCTCACGGCCTTCGTCGAGGAGCGCGAGCAGGTGAGCTTCGACAGCCTCGGCGTCGGCGCCGGCCTGAACCTCACGCGTCACCTGACGGACAGCTACCGCAACGTCTACGGCTACGAGTACCGCATCTCGCGCTCCAGCAACGTCGAGGTCGTCCTGCCGGGCCGCAGCAGCGAGATCCAAGAGGACGTCAACATCTCGGCCCTCTACCTCACCAACGTCTACGACAGCCGCGACAGCTTCCTCGTGCCCCGCGCGGGCAGCTGGTTCCGGCTGCGCAGCGAGATCGCGAACGAGGCCCTCGGCTCGGAGCTGAGCTTCGCCAAGCTCGACGGGCGCGTCGTGAACTACCAACCGCTCGACGAGGCGAGCCTCGTCGCCTGGACGATCCGGCTGGGGGTCATCGCCCCGCTCGGGCCGACCGAGGTCATCCCCCTCCAGGAACGCTTCTTCAACGGCGGACAGAACACGGTGCGCTCCTTCCGGGAGGACCAGCTGGGGCCGACGGACGTGAACGGCAACCAGGTCGGCGGCGAGGCCTACAGCGTCTTCTCCGTCGAGTATCGCCGCGACCTGCCGGGGAGCTTCGCGGTCGCGCTCTTCGTGGACGCCGGTAACGTCTCCCTCGACGCCTCGGACGCGCTGGAGTTCGCGGACCTCCGCTACGGGGTCGGGCCGGGCCTGCGCTGGCTCTTGCCGATCGGCCCCGTGCGCCTCGACTGGGGCGTCAACCCCAATCCCCGGCAGGACGAGGAGACCTGGGTGCTGCAATTCAGCCTCGGGATCGCCTTCTGAACCCCGCCGCGCGGTCCGGGGCGCGCTAGTCGCGGCCGCGCGCGGCCCGGCGGCCCTTCTTCTTGGCGACCTTCGAGCCGGGGCGCTTGGCAGTCTTGCGTTGGTTCGACTTGCGCTTGGCGACCTTCTTCTTCTTCCGGCGCGCCGGCTCTCCGCAGTCCCCCGCATCGGCGGACAGGAGGGCCAGGTCGAGCAGCTCCTCGACGCGGCTGACGAAGTGGAACTCGAGCTGCTCGCGGGCGCTCTCGGGGATGTCTTCGAGGTCGACCTGGTTGCGCTTGGGCAGGATCACGACCTCGATTCCCGCGGCCAGGGCCCCGAGCACCTTCTCCTTGATGCCCCCCACCGGCAGCACTAGCCCGCGCAGGCTGACCTCCCCCGTCATCGCGACCTCGGAGCGCACGCGGCGCCCGGTGAAGAGCGACACGAGCGCCGTGTAGAGGGCCACGCCTGCGCTCGGCCCGTCCTTGGGGATTGCCCCCGCGGGCATGTGCAGGTGCACGTCGTTCGTCTCGAAGGCCTGCTGCGGGATGCCCAGGCGCTCGGCGTGGCTGCGAACGAGGCTCAGGGCCGCCGTCGCGCTCTCCTTCATGACCTCGCCGAGCTGGCCCGTCTTGATCATGCGTCCCTTGCCGGGCATGGCCATGGCCTCGACGAAGAGGATCTCGCCTCCCGTACGCGTCCAGGCGAGCCCCGTCGCCACGCCAGGTGTCGTGCAGCGCATGGCGGCCTCGCGCTCGAAGCGCGGGGGGCCGAGGATCTCCTTGACCTGCGCCGGCCGGATCTTCATCGAGCGCCGGGACTTCTCCACGATGCGCGTCGCCACGTGGCGGCAGATGGCCCCGATGCGCCGCTCGAGCTCGCGCACGCCCGCCTCGCGGGTGTAGCTCTCGATCAGGAGGTCGATGGCCTCGGGCGTGAAGGAGCACTGCCTGGCCTTCAGGCCCGTCTCCTCGAGGCGCCGCCCGACGAGGTAGCGGCTGGCGATCTGGCGCTTCTCCTCCCGGGTGTAGCCCGGCAGGCGGATGACCTCGAAGCGGTCTCGCAGGGGGCCGGGGATGGCCGTGAGCACGTTCGCCGTCCCGATGAAGAGCACCCGCTGCAGGTCGAAAGGCACCCCGATGTAGTTGTCTCGGAAGGTGTGGTTCTGCTCGGGGTCCAGCACCTCGAGGAGGGCCGAGGAGGGATCGCCGTGGACCCCCCGGCCGAGCTTGTCCATCTCGTCGAGGATGAAGACCGGGTTGCGGGTCCCCGCCCGCCGCAGGCCCTGGATCACGTTCCCCGGCATGGCGCCGACGTAGGTGCGCCGGTGGCCGCGCACCTCGGCCTCGTCGTGCACGCCGCCCAGGCTGGCGCGCACGAACTCGCGCCCCATGGCCCGGGCGATGCTCTTGCCCAGGGAAGTCTTGCCGACCCCGGGGGGGCCGACCAGGCACAGGCTCGAGCTCTTGCCCTCCGGCTTGAGCTGGCGCACAGCCAGGAACTCGATGATGCGGTCCTTGACCTTGTCCAGGCCGTGATGGTCCTCGTCCAGGATCTCGCGCGCGCGGAGGATGTCGAGGCGGTCCTCGCTCAGCTTCGACCAGGGAAGCTCGACCATCAATTCGAGGAAGGTGCGCACGATGGAGGCCTCGGCCGCCCCCTCGGGCATGCGCGTGAGGCGCGCCAGCTCCTTGCGCGCCTCCTTCTCGCCCTCCTCGCTCATGCCCGCCTCGCCGATCTTGCGCTCGAGCTCCTCCAGCTCGGTCGAGCGGTCCTCGCCCTCACCCAGCTCGCGCTGGATGGCCCGCAGTTGTTCGCGCAGGTAGTACTCCCGCTGGGCCTCCTCGAGGGTGCCCTGGGTCTGGTCGCGGATCTTCTTCGAGAGGCGCAGCACCTCGGCCACGTGACCGAGCTTGTTCGCGACGAGCTCGAGACGCTCGCGGATGTCGAAGGTCTCGAGCACCTCCTGGCGCTCCTCCACGGGGACGTCCATGAAGGTCGCGATCATGTCCGCCAGCATCGAGGGCGAGGTGATGTTGGCGACCGCATTGGAGAGGTCCTCGGGGCTGCCCGGCGCGAGCTCGAGCACCTCGTGGGCCTGCTCCTTCAGCGCGATGAAGCGCGCCTCGATGTCGGTGTCCTCCACCTCGGGCTCCGCCTCCTCGATGACCTCGATGCGCGCGATCGGCAGCGGGTCGAAGGCGACGAACTCCTTCACGCGCAGGCGCTTCTCCCCTTGGCAGATCGCGTGGTGCCGGCCGTCGTCGGCGCTGATGTAGCGCACGACCTCGGCCAGGGTGCCGACCCGGTAGAGGTCGTCCTCCCCCGGGTTCTCGACCGACTCGCTCTTCTGCAGGAGCAGGGCGACCCGGGAGTCGGCCTGCACCGCCTGGCGGATGGCCTCCACCGAGCGCAGCCGGCCGATCATCAGCGGCAGGACCACGCCGGGGAAGAGGACCATGTTCCGGACCGGGACCACGTAGTAGTGGTCCGGAGGCAGGCCCTCGGGCTCCGCGGAGGTCTCCGGCTCTCGAGGATCCTCCTCGGAGGAAGGCTCAGCGGAGGCCTCGGAGGCCTCCTGGGGGCTGGGAGGAGGGGTCTTTCGGGCCTCGCGGGGCTCGCTGTCTCGCATCTCGGCGGGGGTCGGGGCTGGCGCGTCGGCCCCAGTATGGCCCCCCTCCACGGGGGTTCCAACCGCGGCGGGCCCCGACGGAGCGGAATATGCGAATTCCAAGACTCCACCTTTCGGCGGCGGCAGAGTACCCTCGAAGTGTGCCTCTCCGGTACTCGAGACCCCCCGAAGAACCTCCTCCAATGCTCGACACCTCGATCCTTCCTCGCCGTGCCGCTTGGGGCCTCACGCTGGCCCTGGGCCTCCTGGCCGCGACCGCCCAGGCGGATCGCAACGACCCCGGCAGCCTGCTGATCTACCCGGAGTACGACTCACGCCCGGGCTCGTTCACCTTCCTGACGGTCACCAACACGCATCCGACCGAGAGCGTGCGCGTGCACTTCAACTGGGTGAACGAGGAGACCTGCCTGAAGAACAACGCCTCCAAGACGCTCACTCCGCGCGACACGGTCACCTTCTACAGCTCGACCTCCAACCCGAACCAGCATCGCGGCTTCTGCTTCGCCTACGCGCGGAGCTCGGCCAACGGCCAGCCGATCGACTTCGACTACCTGATCGGCTCTTCGATCTCGATGATCGGCTCGACGGCGAGCGAGTACTCGATGAACGCCCTGGTCTTCGCCGGCCAGACCGGTCACGGCAACTCGACGGAGGTGACCCCCAACGGCGACCGGGACCTCGACGGGGTCGAGTACAGCAAGACTCCCGACGAGATCGCGATCCCCCGCTTCTTCGGCCAGACCGAGGTCCAGGGCATGCCCCGCGCCGACCTGATCCTGATCGGTCTGACGGGCACGCGCTTCGAGACGTCGATCGACTTCCTGATCTACAACGACAACGAGGAGGTCTTCAGCTCGGAGTACTCCTTCGACTGCTGGGACCGCGTCCCCCTGCTCGACATCTCGGGCGCCTTCCGCAACGACTTCCTGCTCAACGGCACGAACCACGATCCGGGCGAGATCCTCGGCTTCAACCTCTTCGAGTCCGGCTGGTTCATCATGGACGGTGGGATCGCAACCTCGACCACCACGTCGATCCCCGACCCCGCCTTCCTGGCGGTCATGGTCGAGCTGGGCCGCATGAGCTCCGCCGACCTGCCCTTCACGATCGGTGAACAGGAGAACGGAGGTCTCCTGTCCACGAGTCTCTCTGGAAATTGACTTTCCACCGCAACCGGGACTCGACCAGACAGCTCTGCTGTCTGGTCGACGTCCCCCTTTGCCCTCGGCGCTCCCGCGGTCAGCGCGCCGGGGCCCGGCGCCGGTAGCGGCGCCGCGCGACCGGCACCCACTCGCCAGTCTCGCCGTCCAGGACCCGTTGCACGAGCTCGAAGTCGTCGGCGTCCTGGATCCGCAGGGTCGAGCGCACGCGTAGGATCCCCCCGCTCTCGGGGTCGCGCTCGCTCCACTCCAGCTCGATCCCCGCGCGCCGTGGGTCGCCGCGTCCGCGGGCCAGCCGCTGGGCGCTGGAGAGCTCGGACACCCAGGAGAGCTCGAAGCGGCGCTCCTCGCCGTCGAAGCCCAGGAGGGCCCGCGACTCGAGCGCCGGACTCGTGAAACGCGTGTCCCAGGCGAGGAAGCGCCCCCCCAGGACGGCCTGAATGTCGGCCTCGCCGCGGGCAAGGAGCTCCCCCCCCGCGCCCGGGGTCAGGCTCTCGAGCTCCACCTCCCACTCGCCGACGAGGCTCGCGACGCGCTCGAGGTCCCGCCCGGGCTCCGAGGCCCCCCGGCGCTCGTCGAGGCCCGCCAAGGGGTCCGGAGCGGCCAAGGCCGCCTCGGTGAGCTCGGGGTCGGACGTGGGCCCCGCGCAGGCGAGGAACAGGATCGGGAGCAGGGCGGTGGGGAAGCGGCTCATGGGGCGCGGCCAGCATACGGGCTCTCCGGGGCCGGCGCGCGACGGACCTCGCTGACCGCCCGCGGGGTCAAGGCGTCCTCCCCAGGCTGCAACCAGGCCCCCGCCAGGTGCCGGCCGGGGGCTGGCCCTGAGTGCGTGGAGCTCTCTCAATCCCTTGCAGATCAGTGACTTGGGAGCATTCGGCGGCGGCCCGGCACGGGAGCTGCGTCTGCAAGGGCGTCGGCCGCCCCGGCTCGCCCCCCGCAACCCCCGCCCGCGACGACCATGAAGCTCCGCGCTCGCCTCGCCCTCTCCGCCCTCGCGCTGCTCGCCTCGGCCGCCCCCGCGGCCGCCTCCCCCCAGGCCGCCGGCTGGCGCGGCTACGGACGCGGCCTCGATCGGAGCTACCCGGCGCCATCCGCCTACGCGCGCCCGGTCGCCCGCGGCACGCGCTGGTCCGGCTACGGCGTCCCGAACTGCGAGCCCCGCTCGGTGCGCGTCTGGGTCCCGGGCCGCTGGGTCGTCGAAGAGCGACGGGTCTGGGTGCCCGGCCGGCGGGAGCGAGTCTGGAGTCCGCCCCTCTTCGAGACGCGCTTCGACGCCTGCGGCCGCTCCTTCCGCTTCCAGGTCCGCCCCGGAGGGTTCCGAACGGTCCAGCAACCCGGGCGCTGGGAGACGCGCGCCGAACGGGCCTGGCGCCCCGCCCACTGGGAGCTGCGCCGCTAGCGACTCTCTTCGTACCCCGAGCCGGTGGTGTCGGATGGGGACCGGCTTGGTGAGCCCCCGCGGTGTGTGCCGCGGGGGCGCCTTCAATTCGGGGCGCCGTCCTGCGCCCCGCACCAGCGCGCGGCGGCGGCGGGATCCTCGTCGAGCAAGCGCCTCAGCTCGTCCGCCGGAGCCCGCCCGCGATCGACGAAGGTCGTGAGAAAGTCCTCGGCCGTGGTGAGATCCCGGGCGCGGAAGAAGTCCGCGGGCATACGGCCGGCGCCCTCGAGGGCCAGGCGCCAGATCTCCTTCGCCGCCTCCCCCAGCTCGGCCTCCCGAAGCCCATCGCGGGCCGAGACGGCCCAGCGCTCGGGCAAGGAGGACAGCCAGGGGCGCAACCTCTCGAGGGCCGCACGACGCGCATCGGGGTCGTAGAGCAGGCCCGCCCAGAACACGACCTGGGCGGCGCGCCAACGCAGGGGAATGGCGTCGTTCGAGCGCACCTCGAAGAAGCCGCGCAGGCGCACCTCGGGGAAGAGCGTGGTCAGGTGGTAGTCGAGGTCGTCCCGTCCCGGCCGCCCGTGCTCGGGGTGCCCGTCCGCAATCCAGTCGCGGAAGCGGAAGCCCGGGCTCCCCGGCGTGGCACCGTCGCCCGCCGTCCGGAAGAGGAGCACGTCCGCGTCGAGGGCGAGCTCCGCGTAGCACTCGGCGGGGCAAGCCGTCGAGGCGCTCAAGAAGCAGGCCGGGAAGCCCGTGCGGGAGGGATCCAGTCCTTGCCAAGCCCGCGCCCGGCGCGAGGCATAGCCCTCCTCGGGGCTGCAGGCGAAGCTGGCGGTGGCGACGGGGCTGAGGAGGTTCGCGAGCAGCCAGCGCTCCTCCGCTACCGGCCGCTCTCCGAGGTCGAGGTTGACCTGGAAGCTGCCGGTGTGGCGCATCATCACCCGACCGTGCTCGGAGCGTCCGTGCAGGAAGGCGTCCATCGAGGCGTAGCGCGGCGCGCGCAGCTGCTGCTCGACGAGGGAGCGATCCGTCCAGAGGTCGAGGCCGGCGGAGACCAGCCTCGCCCCCTCGCCGGCGAGGGCCCGCGTCAGCTCCCCCGCCACCGCGTCGACGTCGTCCATGGCCACGGCGGCGGTGGCGTGGATCGCCGTCGAGTGCTCGATCTGGCCCCCCGGCTCGAAGGTCAGGCGGCCGCCGTCGGGCAGCTCGTAGGCGGGTGGCGGTCCGGGCGTCGTCAGGCGCCAGGGGGCCCCCTTCGACACGCCGTCCTCGAGGGCCGAGAGCACGCTGCTCGCTCCCTCGAGGGGCAGTCGCGCGACGGCGTCGCTGGAGCTGTCGAGCCGCAGGACGAGGTATTCGGGTTCGAGCCCCACCCGACCGACCTCGGGGCCGCCCAGGCGCTTGGCGAAGACCGCTTCGGAGATGTGGGCCCGCGCCTCGTCGAGGCCGAGGGAGCCTTGGGGGTCGAGCGTCGTCATGTCGGGGATCGCCCGAGAGCCTACCAGACCCGGGGCGACCATCGACAGCGCCGCGGGCCATCGCCCCGCGGCGGGCATGCCTTAGGCTGCGCCCTCACCCCGACCCCGTGACACCCCCCATGCTGCGCCCCGAGTACCCCTGCTACGTCGCCGGCCGAGAGCGCCGGAGCGGCGAGTGGCTCGACGTCTTCGACAAGTTCAGCGGCGAGCGCGCGACGCGCGTCGCCCTGGCCGGCCCCGCGGAGATCGAAGCGGGCATCGCCGGCGCCGCGCGGGCCGCGGCCGAGCTGCGGAAGGTCCCCGCCTACGAGCGCCAGCGCTGGCTCGAGCACTGCGTGCGGCGCTTCGAGGAACGCGCCGACGAGCTCGCCCGGGTCCTGTGCATCGAAGCGGGCAAGCCGATCCGCGACAGCCGCGGCGAGGTCGACCGCCTGATCGACACCTTCAAGGCCGCCGCGGGCGAGGCCGTGCGCATCCACGGCGAGGTGCTGCCCCTCGACGTGACCGAGCGCGCGCGGGGCTACAGCGGGATGTGGAAGCGCGTGCCCCTCGGTCCCTGCTCCTTCATCTCGCCCTTCAACTTCCCCCTCAACCTCGTGGCGCACAAGGTCGCCCCGGCCCTGGCGGCGGGCTGCCCCTTCGTGCTCAAGCCCGCGAGCCTGACGCCGGTGGGAGCTCTCCTGATCGGCGAAGTGCTGACCGAGCTCGACCTGCCCGAGGGGAGCTTCTCGGTCCTGCCCTGCCGGCGTGACGGCGCGGCGGCCTTCACGGAGGACGAGCGCCTGAAGCTCCTCAGCTTCACCGGCTCCCCCGAGGTCGGCTGGGAGCTCAAGGCCCGCGCGGGCAAGAAGAAGGTCGTCCTCGAGCTGGGGGGCAACGCCGCGGTCGTCGTCGACGCCGGCACCGACGTGGCCGACGCCGCCCAGCGCATCCGCGTCGGCGCCTTCTACCAGTCCGGGCAGAGCTGCATCGGCGTGCAGCGCGTCTTGATCCACGAGAACCTCTACGACGAGCTACGCGACGCCCTCATCGAGGAGGCGCGCGGCCTGGTGCTCGGCGACCCGCGCGAGGAGGCGACCGACCTGGGGCCCCTGATCTCCGAGGGCGAGGCGCGCCGGCTCGAGACGTGGATCGCCGAGGCCCGCGAGGGCGGCGCGCGTGTCCTCTGCGGCGGAGGTCGCCGCGGCGCCCTGCTCGAGGCGACGCTGCTCGAGGGCGTCCCCCACGACGCGCCGCTCTATGCCGCCGAGGCCTTCGGCCCCGTCGCCTGCCTCTCTTCCTTCGCGGACTTCGACGCCGCCCTGCGGGAGGTGAACGAAGGGCGCTTCGGCCTCCAGGCCGGCGTCTTCACGGGCGACCTCGAGCACGCCCAGCGCGCCTTCGACGAGCTCGAGGTGGGCGCCGTCGTGATCAACGACGTGCCCTCCTGGCGCGTCGACTCGATGCCCTATGGCGGGGTCAAGGACAGCGGGCTCGGCCGCGAGGGGCTGCGCTGGGCCATCGAAGACATGACCGAGATGCGCCTCTGCGTCACCCGCCGGCGGGATCGGCCTTGAGGGGCTGGAGCGGGATCCCCAGTGCCTCGAGCCAGCCCCGCGCCTCGCGCGGCGTTCGCAAGCGGACGTGCGGCCGGTTCTTGAGCATGTGCCCGTAGATCACCCGTCGCTTGTGACGCGTGACCCAGGCGTAGAGCAGGATCGAGTTGGTGCTGAAGAAGCTCTGGCGCAGGGTCTCGCGGTTCCCGTTGCAGCACTCCTCCCGCAGGAGCACGCGCCGCAGGCAGCGCCGGACGAGGCGCGGGAAGGTGACGCGCAGGGGCAGGTCGAGCCAGACGATCAGGTCGGCGCGGTCGGCGATCCGCCACAGGCGCACGGCGTCCCGGCCGAGGTTGCCCTCCATCACCCAGGCGTCCCCGGCCAGGCGCTCCTCCACCATGGCGAGCATCTCCTCCCGCGGCCGCAGCTGCCAGCCGGGAAGCCAGACGTAGTCGTCCAGGTGAACGGCGGGGACGCCGAGCAGCTCGCCCAGGCGCCGGGCCGTGGTCGTCTTGCCGCAACCGCAGCTGCCCACGACCCAGATCCGCCGCGCCCTGGGCTGGTTCCGGGTCGGAGGGCAGGGCGCCGCGGCGGCGGTCGGGACGGGCTCGGTCGGCATGCTGTGCGGGCCTCGGGCGGTGTGCGTGGAGAGCCGCACACCCAATCTAGCCCGGGCGCGCCCGCGGGGCCCCCCGCCCCTGGCAGGGAAGTTGCTGCCCCGCCCCCGCGGACGCGCGACCTGCGCGGCCCCACGGGCTAGGATTCGTCGCCGCCCACCAGACCGATCATGACCCCGCGCAACTCCCTCTTCCTCACGCTCGCCTGCCTCGGCCTCGCGACCCTCCTCGCCTGCGGTTCGGCGACCGAGCCCGCGGCCGCCGCCACCGGGGGCCGCGGCCTCGTGATCCTCGACCCCGCCAGCGAGCGCGACTACTTCCACGACTTCGGGCACATCCCCGACGGCGAGGAGGTCTCGCACACCTTCCGGATCCAGAACACCGACCCCCAGCCGGTCACGATCCGCGACCTGACTCCGGCCTGCAGTTGCTCCGTGCCCGCGATCAGCTACCGCGACGCTGCGGGCGAGCTCGTGCGCGGGAGCCGCTACGAGTCGCCGGTGATCACCCTGCCGCCGGGCGCCGTGGCCGAGCTCGAGATCGCCGTCGACACCCGCCAGGTCAAGGTCAAGAACGTCGACAAGCTCTCCTCGGTGATGTTGCGTTGCGACTCGGTCAACACGCCCTACCTGCGCTTCGAGCTGCACCTGGTCGCGACCCAGCCCTGGCAGGTGACGCCGACCCAGATCGACCTGGGCCAGGTGCCGGTCTCGAGCGGAGGCCGCGGCAGCGCGGACATCATCACGGCCATGCCCGGCGGCGCGAACCGCATCCTGGGGCCGCTCGACTGGTCCACCGGCTTGACGGTCGACGTCTTTGAGGCCGAGAACACCCTCGAGCCCCTGTGGCGCGTCGAGGCCGCACTTCACCCGCCCTTGGTCCTCGGGCCCTGGCACGGCGAGCTCCGGCTCCAGGCCACCGACGCCGAAGGCCAGGGCGAAGGCGAGCCGTTGGTGATCCGGGTCAAGGCCGAGGTCGTCGACGACGTGATCATCTTTCCGCAGGTCCTCGGCTTCCTCCCGGCCCGGGAGGGCGCGGGCCTCGAGGCGCGCGGCACGCTCCGGGCCCTGGCCCCCGGACACCGCGTGCGCGTCGTCGACGCCCTCCTGCAAGGTGGACTGCCGGCGGACCTCGACGTGCGCTACGAGGCCGTCGACCCCGACGTGGAGGGCCGCAGCTCGCGTTGGGAGGTAGTCGTCGCGGCCCCCGCGGCGCTCGACGCCGAGCTCGCGACGGGCACGCTGCAGCTGACCCTCGACGATCCCGAGCTGCGGCCGGTCGAGGTGCAGGTGTTGTATCGGCGGCCGGAGTAGGCTGGGCGCGGTCGTCCGCCGCGGACGGCGCGGGCTCGACCGAGTCCCCGCACCCCATCCACTCCCTGCCCGCACAGGAGGAGCCCCATGTTCCGCCACGCCGTCGTCCTCGCCCTCCTCCCGCTCGTCTCTCTCGCCCTCCCGACCTCCGCGGCCGCCGACCCGGTCCTCCATCAGGACCACAGCCGTCGCGCCAGCCCCTTCGACGGCCTCCGCTGGGTAGACGACGAGCCCGAGGTCCAGGTGGAGGAGCGGTGGTACCGACCGCTCACGATCGACGGGGTCGCCGTGGCGGAGATCCTCGAGTTCTGCGACCAACGCTGGCCGGGGAAGCGTCGCAAGCGCTTCGGCGAGGACCTGGTCGAGGCCATGACGCTCATGGGCCACGCCCCGCCCGAGCGGGTCACGCTGGGCCTGGAGCCCCTCGACGGCGGCGAGGCCGTGGAGATCGAAGGGGTCGCGATGACCGCGGCCAAGCGCAACGCCATCCGCGACGCGGAGCGGGCGGCGCCGGCCACTCCTCCGGTCCAGGTCCCGCGCACGGCGGCGGAGCAGGACCTGCAGGAGTTCGCGGCTCGCCTCGAGGACCAATTCGCCTACCTCGAGCTGCGCGGAGTCGACCTCGACGCGGAGCTCGAGCAAGTGCGGGCGGGGCTGGGCGAGAGCGTGCCCGTTGCCGCCCTGGCGACCTCCCTGCGCGAGGTCGTGATGCGCTTCGGAGACGGCCACGCGAGCGTGCGTTCGGCGCATGATTCGCGACCGGAGCGCTTCGCCCCCTTCCTGCTCGAGGAAGCCGGCGGAGGGGTCGTCGCATTCCGAGCCGATCGCTCGGCATTCGCGAACTCCGAGCGCCCCTTCGTGCACGAGATCGATGGCCGTCCGATCCAGGATTGGATCGACGCGCTCCGCCCCACGCTGGCGGCGGGCAGTGAACAGCTGGTGCGCCACAGGGCCCTGGGCGCCCTGCGGGACATCCAGGGAGCACGGGACCTCCTCGACCTGCCACGCATCGAAGAGGTGCAGCTGAGCCTCGGCTCCCGACCGGTCCGGGGCCGCGCGCGAGAAACCGCGCTGAGCCTGAGCCCGCACCGCCCGACCTACGGCCCCTGGCCTCGCGGCGAATCGCGTCTCCTCGAGGGGAAGGAGGCGCGGAGGATCGACGGCGGCGTCGGCTACCTGCGCCTGCCCGTGATGGACGACGACCTCGTCCCGGAGCTGCGCAAGTGGATGGCGGAGTTCCGCGGCACGGGGGGGCTCGTCGTCGACGTGCGCGGCAACGGCGGAGGCAGGCGCGGGCTCCTGCTGGCCCTCGCGGGATATCTCCTGGGCGAGGAGGATTCGCCGGTGGTCGGGAACGTCGCGGCCTATCGCAAGAGCCCGCGCTTCGCGGACGACCACCTGGGCGGCTCGCGGCACCTGTACAGGGCGGACGACCCCTACTGGAGCGAGGCTCAGCGCGCGGCGATCGAGGCCTTCGCGCCCGGCTTCCAACCGGAGTGGGAGCTGCCCGATGGCTTCAGCGAGTGGCACTACCTCCTTCTCGACCGCACGGGGCACCCGGAGGAGTTCGCCTACGAGGCTCCGGTGGTCGTCCTCTGCGACGCGGGCTGCTTCAGCGCCACGGACATCTTCTTGGGCGCCCTCGAGCGCCTACCCCAGGTCACGCTGGTCGGTCGCGCCAGCAGCGGCGGGAGCGCGCGCTCGCAGTCCTTCGTCCTCCCGCGCACCGGCATCGAGGTGCGCTGCGCGTCGATGGCCTCCTTCCGTCCCGACGGTCGACTGTACGACGGGCGCGGCGTGGAGGTGGACGTGGAGATCGATCCCGAGCCCGGCGACCTGCTCCTGGGAGGCGGCGACGCGCAGCTCGACGCCGCCCTCGCCGAGCTGGCCCGCTGACGTGATGAGGCCCCGGCTCGCGGGCTAGGCGCGCAGTCGCGCGAAGCGCCGCTTGCCCACCTGCACGAGGAGCTCCCCGGAGGGCCGCTGGACCAGCGCGCGCGAGTCCTTCTCGACCTCGCCGTCGAGGCGCACGCCGCCCTGGTCGATCAGGCGCCGCGCCTCGGAGGTCGTCTTGCAGAGGCCCAGCTCGCGCAGGAGGTTCGGGAGCGGCAGCTCCCCGGCCTCCCCGGGCCAGGGGTGCTCGGGGATGTCGCTCGGCAACTGCTTGTCGCGGAACTGGCGGTCGAAGGCCTCGCGGGCGGCGGCCGCCGCTTCGGCGTCGTGGTAGAAGGTCGTGATCTCCTGGGCCAGCCGTGCCTTCGCCTCGCGCGGGTGGCCGGCGAGGATCTCGCGCAGCTCCTCCTCGGGGACGCGCGTCACGAGCAGGAACCAGGACTCCATGACCTCGTCGTCGATCGCCATGACCTTGCCGAACATCTCGTTGGCGGGGTCCGTGAGGCCGACGGTGTTGCCGTAGGACTTGCTCATCTTGCGGCCGTCGAGGCCATTGATGAGGGGCGTCGTGAAGCAGACTTGCGGGCGCTGATCGACCTGCTCCTGGAGGTTTCGGCCGACGAGCAGGTTGAAGAGCTGGTCCGTGCCGCCGAGCTCGACGTCGCTCTTCACCTCCACCGAGTCCCAGCCCTGCATGAGGGGGTAGAGGAACTCGTGGATGCCGATCGGCTCCTGCTCCTGCATGCGCTTCTGGAAGGTGTCGCGCTCGATCATGCGCGCCACCGTCATGCGGCCCGTCAGCTTCAGGACGTCGTAGAAGTCCATCCCGTCGAACCACTCCGAGTTGCGCCGCACCTCGGTGCGGGACATGTCGAGGACCTTGGCGGCCTGCTCCGTGTAGGTCGCGAGGTTCGCGTCCACCTGCTCCCGCGTGAGCACCGGCCGCAGCTGGTTGCGGCCGCTGGGGTCGCCCACCATGGCGGTCGAGTCCCCCACGATCAGCACGATCTGGTGGCCGAGCTCCTGCAGGTCCCGGAGCTTCATGAGCGGCACCCCGTGGCCCACGTGCAGGTCCGGGCTGCTGGGGTCCATGCCGAACTTGACGCGCAGGGGACGACCCTCCGCCAGGCTCTTCTCGAGCATGGCGACGAGCTGCTTCTCCTCGATCAGGTCGACCGTTCCGCGCCGGAAGGCGGCCAGGTGCTCGGCGATCTCGGTCTTCAAGGCGGTGGGCTCCATCGCCGCAGGATAGCTCAGCGCGCGGGCAATCGAAGGGCCTCGGCGCCCGGAGGCTCCTCGGGATCGGCGCCCCTGGAGCGGCGGGCCATCCACTCGCGCCAGGCCTCCGGGTCGCCGCCGGGACGCGAGGTGCGCGCCAGCCAGCGCAGGGCGGGCACGACGAGCTCGAGCTCGACCACGTTCATCGTCGCCACCTCGGGCGCGAGGAGGTCCAGGGCATGCCCGCGCCCCTCGGGCGGGATGCGCACCGCCCGTTCGAGCAGGGCCGGGACGAAGATGCGGCCGCGGGCGACGTACTCCGCCAGCTCCTCGGCCGGCAGGGCAGCCGTCGGCAGGACCTTGGCCAGGCGCACGAGCTCGAGCTCGGGGGCCGGCAGGTGCTGCGCCGGCAGGTAGCGCCCGTCCGGGGCCAGGAACTCCCCGGGCAGGAGCTCGAGTACGAAGCGCGAGGAGAAGGCGAGGACGTCCGCGGGCGCGTTCATCACGAGGCGCGCGACGACGAGCCGCTGCTCCGGCCCCCCCTCGGGGAGCTCGAGCACGTCCGGGAAGGGCACCGCGTCCCGGCGGCTACCGCGACGCTCGCGGCCGTCGGGGTCGACGGCGACCTGCACGACCCGCAGGTGGGCGCCGCCGGGGCGCAGGCTCAGGTCCTCGGGGCCGTGCTGGGAGACGACGAGCTCGAGGCGGAAGGCGCCGGGGGGCTCGGACTCCTCGATCGCCTCGAGGCGCAGGTCGAGCCATCCGATCCGGGCGCGGCCGTCGAGGATGCGCTCGAAGGCGCGCCCCAGCTCCAGGGCGCGGCCCGCAGGCTGGCGCGCGAAGAGCATGGCCAGGCTGCGCCGCGCATGGAGCTCGTCGCCCTCCTCGAGGGCCAGGAGCACGGCCTCGAGGACCGGCACCAGCTCCTCGGGGACGCCGCTGCGGAGGTCGCGCTCGAGCTGGGCGTCCTCGGCGGGGAGGACGACCCGCTCGGGGGCCTCGAGGGAGTCGCGCACGGCGCCGCAGCTCCCCGCGGCGAGTACCGCGGGGAGCGCGAGGGCGGCGAGGTAGAGGCGCATGGGGCCGCCGGCGGCGGCTCAGCCCTCCGCGGGCTTCTCCTCGCCGGCGTCGCTGGCCTCGGCCGCGGCCGGAGCCTCCTCCTCGGCGGAAGCCTCGGCGGCGGGGGCTTCGGCTTCCTCGGTCGGCGCCTCGGGCGCGCTGGCCTCGACGACCTCCGGCTCGGCGGCCGGGGGCTCGGGAGCCGAGGGCTCACCCCCGGCCTCGCGCTCGAGGCGCGCCTGGGCCTCGGCGGCCGTCTTGCCCGAGGAGTTGTCCTCCTCGATCTGCTCCTGGATGGCGACGTTCTCGTCGAAGTCCGCGTGCACGAAGGAGAGGCCGATCTTGCGCTCCTCGATGTCGACGCGGATCACGCGCACCTCGACTTTCATGCCGGGGCGCAGGACCTCTTCGGGCGAGGAGATCTTGGTGTCGCTGAGCTCGGAGATGTGCAGGAGCCCCTCGAGGTCGTTCTCGAGCTTGACGAAGACACCGAAGCTGGTGGTCTTGGTCACGTAGCCCGAGAGCAGGTCGCCGATGTGGTACTTGTTGGCGATCTCGTCCATCCAGGGGTCCGGCGTGAGCTGCTTCATGCCGAGCGCGATGCGCTTCTTCTCCTTGTCGACGGAGAGCACGACGCACTGCACCTTGTCGCCCTTCTTGACGACCTCGGAGGGGTGCGTGACCTTCTTGGTCCAGCTCATGTCGGTGATGTGCAGCAGGCCGTCGATGCCCTCCTCGATCTCGACGAAGGCGCCGTAGGAGGTCAGGTTGCGCACGCTGCCCTCGATGACCGTGCCGACCGGGTAGTGGTCGTCGACGAGGTCCCAGGGGTTCGCCTCGGCTTGCTTCATGCCGAGGGAGATCTCCTGCTTCTCGTTGTCGATGTCGAGCACGACGACTTCGACCTCCTGGCCGCTGGAGACGAGCTCCGAGGGGTGGTTGATGCGGCGGGTCCAGGACATCTCGGAGATGTGGACCAGGCCCTCGATTCCGTCCTCCAGCTTCACGAAGGCGCCGTAGGACATGATGTTGACCACCGTGCCCTTCTGCTTGGAGTTGACCGGGTAGCGCTTGTCGATGCCCTCCCACGGGGAGGCCTGCTTCTGCTTGAGGCCCAGGGCGATGCGCTCGCGGTCGCGGTCGATGCGCAGCACCATGACCTCGATCTCCTGGTCGATCTCCACCATCTTCGAGGGGTGGCTGATGCGGCCCCAGGACATGTCGGTGATGTGCAGCAGGCCGTCGATGCCGCCGAGGTCGACGAAGACGCCGAAGTCGGCGATGTTCTTGACGACGCCCGTGCGGACCTGCCCCTCCTCGATGTCGCCGAGGAGCGTCTCCTTGAGGCGCTGGCGCTCCTCTTCCAGGAGCTTGCGACGCGAGACCACGATGTTCATGCGCTCCGGGTCGATCTTGATGATCCGGGCGCGGATCGGCTCGTCGATGAAGGCCGAGATGTCGTGGGTGCGGCGCAGGTCGACCTGGCTGGCGGGCAGGAAGACGTTGACGCCTTCCACGTCCACGAGCAGGCCGCCCTTGATCTTGCGCAGGACGATGCCCTGGACCTCGTCTCCCTCTTGGTACTTGACGGAGATCCGCTCCCAGGCGCGCAGGCGGTCGGCGCGGCGCTTGGAGAGGTTGGCGGTGTTCTCGTAGGGGTCCTCGCCCTCGTAGAAGACCTCGAACTCCTGGCCCTTGGTGGGCAGCTCGTCGCCGAACTCGGCCAGGGGGATCTGGCCCTCGGACTTGCCGCCGATGTCCATCACGACCATCTTGGTCTTGTCGTCCACCGAGTCGACGGTGGCGATGACGATCGTGCCGGGCTTGATGTCCTTGACGGAGGAGTCGAGGACCTGGTCGAAGGCCTGCTCGGAGAAATCTCCGAGGGCGACCTGGAGCTTCTTGTCCAGCTCCTCGGGGTCGAGGTCGAAGCGCTTCAGGCGCTGGGAGGCGATGGCCATGATGGGTGAGAACGGGGTGGGTTCGCGGGGAACCTCTCCAGGGTCCAGGGGCGGCGCGGTCCGGCGGTCCCGGTCGTCCGGGGCTGCGGGGGGGCACCGTCGCCTCGCGAAGCTGCGGGGCGAACGCGGGAGTGTAGCGTCGGCCCCCCGCCCGACGCAGCGCCAATCCCGGAGAAGAATCGGCGCCCGGGGGGACGCCTAGGCGCTCCGGGCCGGCGGCTCCCCGAGGGCCCTCACGCTCTCGAAGTCCCCCTCCCCGACCCCCTCGACCACCGCCTGGCGCACCGCCTCGAGGGCGCCGGGCGCGTCCGCGGGCACGGGGGCGGAGAAGCGCACGGCGATGCGCCCCGAGCCGGGCAGGCGCCGGTCCCGGGGCCAGATCCGGAAGGAGCCGCGGATCGAGGCCGGGAGGATCGGCACCCGCGCCTGGCGCGCGGCGAGCAGGGCCCCGCCCTTGAAGTCCCCCACCCGGCCATCGCGGGTGCGGGTGCCCTCGGGGAAGATCGCCACCAGATCGCCGCGCTCGAGGTGCGCGATCATCTCGCGCAAGGCGCGGCGGTCCCCAGCGCCGCGCTCGATCAGCACGGCCCCGCACTGGCGCATGACGAAGCCCAGCAGCCGCGACTTCGCGAGGGAACGGCGCGCGACGAAGGAGATGTGGCGCGAGGTCGCGGCGGCGAGCAGCGGGATGTCGAGCACCGACTGGTGGTTGGCCACGATCAAGTGGCCGCCCTCCCCCGGCAGGTGCTCGAGCGCCTCGACGCGCATGCGGTTGCGCAGCCGTAGGTAGATGGAGACCCCCAGGCGGCAGAGGCGGTACACGAGCGTCTTGTGGACGATCACCTCCGGCGCCGCGCCGCGCGAGCCCTCGGACCCGCTCATCGTCCCTGCGCCTCCCGCGCGAGCTCGAGCAGCCGTACGAGCACCTCGTCCTCTGTGAGGGAGTCGGTGTCGAGGCGCAGCACCCCCGCGGCGTGGCGCAGGGGCGAGCTGGCGCGGGTCGAGTCCAGCCGGTCGCGCTCCTCGATGGCGGCGCGGTACTCCGCCTCGAGCTCGGGCCGCCCGCGTTGACGGGCCCGGCGGCGGGCGCGTTCGCCCGCGCTGGCGTCCAGGTAGACCCGCAACTCCGCCTCGGGGAAGACCACGGTCGTCATGTCGCGTCCCTCGGCGACGACCCCCTCGCGGCCGCGGGCAAAGGCCTTCTGCTTGGGGACGATCGCCGCCCGCACCTCGGGGTGCGCCGACACCGCGGAGACGACCTCGTCCACCGCTGGCCGGCGAATCTCCGCGTCGGCCGGACGCCCGTCGATCACGATCTGCCCGCCCGCATCGAATGCGAGCTGGAGCTCTCCCGCCAGGGTCGCCAGGCCCGCGGCGTCCTCCACGTCGACCCCGCGACGCAGGGCCTCCGCCGCCACCGCGCGGTACATCGCCCCCGTGTCGAGGAAGGCGAAGCCCAGCTCGCGTCCCAGGCGACGCGCGAGGGTGCTCTTGCCGGCGCCCGCCGGACCGTCGATGGCGATGATCACGGCGCGGATGCTACCAGCTCGACCGCGCCCCCGGCGGAGAGGCGCAGGGCGTCGCGGGGACCGGCGCCGAAGGCGTCGAGCACGAGGAAGCGCGGGCCGCCGTCGAGGGCGAGGTCCCGCGCCTCGTGGGCGTGGCCGCAGACGAGCGTCTCGGCGCGGTGGCGCGCCGCCTGGGCGCGCACCGCGTCGTGCTGGATCGCCTTCTCCTCGCTCGGCTTGCGGGCCACGGCGCGCTTGGAAGCCCGCCTCAGGCGCGCGGCGACGCGCCGCGTGAGGAAGAGCGGCAGCCGCGGCCCCAGCCCCTGCACGAGGCGCGAGTGGGTCAGGCGCCGCAAGCGCTGGTACGCGCGGTCGCGGGTGCAGAGCTCGTCGCCGTGCAGGAAGAGCAGCCGCGCGGAGCCCAGGCGAGCCACCAGCCCATCCGGTCGCACCAGCGCGCGGCTGGCCCGCGCGAAGCTCTCGCCCAGGAGGAAGTCCCGGTTCCCCTGGAGCACGTCGACCTCCACGCCCCGTCCGGCCAGGGCGGCCAGGGCCTCGATCACGCGCCGGGCGCCGGGGGCGGCCTCGTGGGCGGGGCCGACCCAGGCGTCGAAGAGGTCGCCCAGGATCATCAAGCGCCCAACGTCCAGGCCCCGAGTCCAAGCCGCGAAGGCCTCCGCCCCGGGCGCGTCGTCGGGCTCGAGGTGCAGGTCGGCCACCGCCAGGGTCTCGCCGGCGAGCTCGACCTCCGGCAGCTCCGGCGGCGCGCTCATCGCCCGCCTTCGGCCTCGGCCGCGCCCTCGCCTCGCGACTCCTTGGCGTCCCCCGGCGCCTCGATCCCGAAGTCCCGCATCTTCTCCCAGAGCACCTTGCGGCTGATGCCCAGGGCGTCGGCGGTCTGGCTGCGGTGGCCGCCGCACAGCTCGAGGGCGTGGGCGATGTGCTCGACCTCGCGCTCGCGCAGGACGTCGCGCAGGGGCCGGATCTCGTCGGGAACCTCGACCGCGCCGCGCCAGCGGTCGTCCCGCGGCAGCATGTCGTCGACGGAGAGCTCGCGGCCCTCGCCGGCCAGGGCGATGGCGCGCTGGACCGCGTTCTCGAGCTCGCGCACGTTGCCGGGCCACGGATAGCGCGAGAGGGCGCGCAGGGCCGCCGTCGAGACCGCGTAATCGCGGCCGCCGCCGTGGCGCTCGATCAAGAAGCGCACCAGGGGCGGCACATCGCCCTCGCGCTCCCGCAGGGGCGGCAGCTCGAGGGGCACGACGTTGATGCGATAGAAGAGGTCCTCGCGGAACTTCCCGGCGCGCACGAGCTCGCGCAGCGGGACCTTGGTCGCCGCCAGGACGCGGATGTCGACGTCGCGCGTCTCCTCCGATCCCAGGGGCTCGAGTCGCCGCTCCTGCAGCACGCGCAGGAGCTTGACCTGCGTCGCCAGGGGCATGTCGTCGATGTCGTCGAGGAAGATCGTGCCCCCGCTCGCGAGCTCGAAGCGCCCCTTGCGGTCCTTGTGGGCGTCGGTGAAGGCGCCCTTCTCGAAGCCGAAGAGCTCCGCCTCGAGCAGGCTCTCGGGCAGGGCGCCGCAGGAGATGGCGACGAAGGGCCCTTCCGCCCGCCGGCTGGCGTTGTGGATCGCGAGGGCGATGCGCTCCTTGCCCGTGCCGCTCTCCCCTTGGATCAGGACAGTCGCCTCGCTGGGCGCGACGGTGCGGACGCGGTCGAAGACGCCCTGCATCGCGGTCGAGGTGCCGACGACCTCGGCGAAGAGCCCGCCGTCCCCGAGGCGCTCGCGCAGCCGCTGGTTCTCTCGCTCGAGACCCCGCAGGCGGGACCAGGTCTCGACCAGGGCGACCATCGAGTCGTTGCGGAAGGGCTTCTGGACGTAGAACTTCGCCCCCAGGGACAGGGCACGCGCCGCGTCCTCCATGGCGGCGAAGCCCGTCATGATGATGACGGGGCGCTCGGGCTCGAGCTCCGCCGAGCGCTCGAGGACCGCCATGCCCCCCGCGCCCGGCATGCGGATGTCCGTCAGGACGATGTCGATCTCCTCGCGCTCCAGGGCCTGGAGCGCCGCGTCCGTGTCGGCGACGGTCAAGACCTCGAAGCCCGCCTCGCGTAGGGCGTCGCTGAGGGTCACGGCGATCGTGACCTCGTCGTCGGCGAGCAGGACGCGCATCCCGCCTCGGCTAGTGCAGCCCCCCCGGACCCTGCAGGGCGAAGTCGCCGCCGCCGGCGGCGCCCACCTGCGCCAGGCAGGCCTGGGCCGTCTGCAGCAGGTCGTCGAAGAAGAGCGTCTCCCCTTGGCTCATCCAGGAGCCGCCGATCGAGAGAGTGAGGCGCGTCCCCTCGACCGCGGGCAGCTCGAGGGCCGCCGCCCCTTCGAGCAGCCGGCGGGCCAGGACCTCGACCTTCGCGGGGTCGCCGTGGGGCACGACGATCATGAAGCGGTCGTCGGGCATGCGGCCCACGAAGTCGCTGCCGCGGGTCTGGGCGTGGAGCAGCGCGATCACCGCGTCCACGACCTCCTCCTTGGCGTCGTAGCCGAAGCGGTCGCGCAGCACGCCGAGCTGGTCGACGGCCACCAAGAGGCACACGATCGGGTAGCCGTAGCGCTGGGCCCGGCTGAACTCGACGCGCATGAGGTGCTGGATCTGCGCCAGCGAGAGGACCTCCGGGGCGGAGTCGTCGGTCATGTCGGCCAGGCGCGTCATCGCTCGTTCACTCCCAGGACGTTGTCGAACATGGCGTCGAAGCTCGTGCCCCACTTGAAGCGGACCAGGAGCATCACCACGAGCACGATGCCCGTGTAGATCAGGATTCCGATGGTGTTGGCCATCAGGAAGGCGGAGCCGCCCACGGCCCTCGAGCGCGCGCGGCGCCCGGCGCCCTGCACGCCGCGCTGCAGGGAGGCCATCACGAAGTCGCGCAAGAGACGGCCGCAGCGCTCGACCACGCGCGGGTCGTCGAGGGCGAACTTGTCGCTCCCCGCGAGCACCTCGCGCGCGCAGGCGTCGGCGTCGAACTCCTTGTGCAACACGGTCTGTTGCCAGCGCTGGACGAGGCCCTTGTCCGCCAGGTCGAGGTCGATCGCCAGCCCCGCCTGGACGCGACGCATGGCCCGGTCGGAGCGAGCCGCGGGAGCCGCGGGGGCGGCGGCCGCGGCGGGGCTCGCCACGGGGATCTCCTCCAGGACGGGCTGCGCCTGACGGAAGCGCATGGAGACGCCCCCCCAGCGGATCGCCTCGTCGGCCTCGAGATAGGCTTCCTCGGCGCACTTCCCGCGCACCTCGAGCTCGGCCCGTCCGGCGATGCGGATCACCTTGGGCGGATCGGTCCAGACGTGCAGCTCCCCCTCGGGAGCCCCGGGGATCACGACGTCGCAACCCGGTCCTCCCAGGCGGGTCATGCCGGGGCGCAGGTCCGCGCGGGAGGTGACGCCTCCCACCTCGATCTCGAGCCAAGCCGCCTTCACGGGCTATGGAATAGACGATTCGGCCGCGGGTTGCACGGGCCGCTTGCCCCGGCTTCTCGCAGGGGCTCCAGCGAGCGTAGTCCTCCCTCCCGAGCGCGACTATCCTCCACGGGGCCCCGCCGCCGCGCGCGGCGCTCCGCCCGACCGAGCCGCGTCCCCCTCGCCCCGCCTGCCATGCTGAGTCTGTGTCTCGCCCTCCCGCTGTCGCTCGCCCCGCAGGAGGGCTGGACCCCGCTCGAGCTCCCCGGACTGTGCCTGGAGCCCGCGCCCTCGACGACCTTCGCGCCCCTCCAGGGCGGGGGGCACGTGCACTTGGACGGGCGGGACGACGCCTCGTCGCGCGGCGCGCGACCCTTGCCCTCCGCGCAGGACGTCGGACATCTGCTGGAGCGGGCCGCCGGGGCGGCGGGCCGACGCCTCGAGCTCTTTCCTTTCTCTCCGCCGCTCCTCGTGCGCGGCGGTGAAGAGGACGTGGAGTGGGCGCGCGCGACCCTGGCCGCCCTCGACGCGGCCGGCGCCCGCCAGCGGGTCACGCTGACGGTCTGGCTCGCGCCCCGGGCCGGCTTCACGCCCGGCGGCGAAGCGGCCGCCGAGGCCGGGGTCCGGAGCTGGCGGAGCGTCACGCGACCGGGGGAGGAGGTCGCCTTCGGCGAGCGCCGGCACGAGGACTTCATCGCGGGCTACGACGTCAACGTCTCGACGGACTCGGGGGTCGCCGCACCGCGCGTCGGCTCGGTGTGCACCGGAGAGACGGTGCACCTGGTCGCCTCTCGTGTTCAGGGCGGTCGCGGCTTCCACCTGCGGGGCGTGCTCGACCTGGCCGAGCTCGCGGAGCTCGAGGTCTTCGACCCCCACACCCCCGACCTCGGGGAGCTCCACCAGCCGCGCGTGCGCACCGCGAGCGTCGCCTTCTCGGGCACGGGACGGAGTGGTGAGCTCCTGCGAGTCGAGCTCGAGGGCACGCCCCTCGCGCGCCCCGACTGGACGCTGGTCGTTCGCGCGGAGACGGAGGCCGAGCCCGGGCTCGACGCGACGGCGGGCACCGGCTGGAGCGCGATCGACGTCAGCCTGCTCGCGCAGCGGCCGCGGCGTCTCGAGCGCATCACCCCTGGCGCCGGCCTCGAGGGGCTGGCCGCCCTGGAGGCCCTCGCCCCCAGCGCCGCCACCCTCACCGCCTCGGGGGTCCTGAGCGCGGTCGAGTCCCGGGGCGACCCGCGCGCCGGCGCGCGCGCTTCGGGCCGGGGCCCGACGCCCTACCTCGTCGGCGAGGGTTTCCTCATGGTGGCCCCCGAGGAGGGGCCGCGCTCCCTCGCGCGGCGCCTCACCGACTTCGCGGACACGGTCCAGGCTCCGCGCCTCGACGCCCACCGCCTCGAGCTCCGGCGGGGCGGCCTGCGAGTCGCCTTTCCCGTCGCCTCGGGGGAGGCGAGCCGGGTCCTGGTCGGGGAAGAGCGCGTGTGGCTGACCGGCTACGAGTCGGAGATCGCGCCGAACACCTGGATGCCGTCGCCGCTCGTCGAGAAGGCCTTCGACGGCCTGGCCTGGCAGGGGCGCTGCGACGGACGGCGGCTCTCGACCAGCCTCTGGACGAGCTCGACCGAGGAGGTGACCGTGCGCGACCGATTCCAGGCGCAGCTCGGAGCGCTCCAGCTCCCGCGCCGCAGCGTGCGCGGCGCGAGCGCGAGCGTGGAGCTCGACACGGGACGACGACGTCTTCTCGACGCGCTCGAGGATTCGCCGGCGGTCGAGATCGAGTTCCTGCAGCCCTGAGGAGCCGCCCCGGGGACCACCCGGCACATTCGTGGAATCGCCCGGTGCCCTGCCGAGCCTCACCGCGATAGGGCACCTATAATGGCTGGCCCCTTCGCCCGACACTCGCGGCGACGCGCAGGGCGCCGACACCTTGAAGCTAGGCCTCCACCAATCCGCCCGCTTGGAGCAGCGACTGATCCAGTCGCCGCAGATGATCCAGGCGATGAAGATCCTGCAGCTCGGGACCCTCGACCTGCGGGAGCGGATCGACCAGGAGCTCGTGGAGAACCCGATGCTCGAGGAGGTCTCCGCCGGCGCCGACGAGGCTCCGGGTGGCTCGGAGGACGGCGAGGGGGAGCGGCCGCGCGCTGAGGAGCGCGAGGGCACGGACTCCGACCGCGAGGCGGTGCGCCGGATGCTCGACGACCTCGAGCGCATCGAGCGCGACTTCGGCGACGGACGGCGCGGCTCCGGGATCACCGACGGGGAAGAGGGCGACCGCAAGCTGCAGGCCCTGGCCAACGCGCCTGCGGTTCCCAAGACGATGGCCGAGGCCCTCAGCGAGGAGCTGGCCTTCATCGAGCTCTCCCCACGCAAGCGCGCCATCGCCGAGTTCCTGATCTTCTCCCTCGACGAACGCGGCTACCTGCCGGAGGAGCTCGCGACCCTGGCGGTGGATTGCCCCGTCGTGGAGCCGGAGGCGGAGGTCGCGACGGAGGAGGAGGAAGAGGAGGCCGAGCCCGCCGCGCATGCGGCCGCCGACCCCGAGGCTCACCAGGAGAACGGCGTGCTCCCGGCGGAGGCAGAGGGCGCCGTGGAGGGCGACGCTCCGGAGGGCGGGGCCCTGGAGGCCGAGCCCGCCGAGACCGGGAGCGCGGAGGAGGGGGCGCACGTGACGGTCGACGAGCTCGCCTGGGTCCTGGACCGCCTGCGCGGCTTGATCCACCCGGCCCTCGGCGCGCGGGACCTGCGCGAGGCCCTGCTGCTGCAGGTCGACCTCCTCGAGGGGGAGAACCCGATCCTGCGCCAGATCGTCCGCGACCACCTCGAGGACGTGCAGAACAACCGGCTGCCGCGCATCGCCAAGGCGACCGGCCAGTCCCTCGAGACCGTGCAGGAGGTCCTCGAGCACCTGCGGCGCCTCGACCCGACGCCGGGCGCGGAGTACGGCGAGTCGGTGGCCACGATCATCGTCCCGGACGTCGTCGTCGAGGAGGACGAGGGGGAGTACGTCGTGCGCCTGGAGCGCTCGCGCATCCCGCGCCTGCAGCTCTCCCCCACCTACCGCAAGCTCCTCGAGGAGTCCAAGAAGGGCGACGGCACCCAGGCCTGGCTCAAGAAGCGCCTGGAGTCGGCGCGCTGGTTCATCGACGCGATCACGCAACGCCAGAGCACCCTCGAGCGCATCGCCAAGGTCATCTTCGAGCGGCAGCGCCCCTTCCTGCAGCGCGGGCTGACGGCCCTCCAGCCCCTGCGCATGCAGGAGGTGGCGGACGAAGTGCACGTGCACATCTCCACCGTCAGCCGCGCCGTGAGCGGCAAGTACGCCCAGACCCCGCGCGGGATCTTCCCGCTCAAGTTCTTCTTCAGCGGCGGCACGCGCAAGGACACTGGCGAGATCGCCAGCCAGGTGAGCATCCAGCAGCGCATGAAGGAGCTGGTGGCCAAGGAGGACAAGAAGAAGCCCCTCTCCGACGAGGAGATCGCCAACCAGCTCAAGGAGAACGACAACATCCGCATCGCCCGCCGCACCGTGAGCAAGTACCGCAAGATGCTGGGGATCCCCTCTTCCAGCCAACGGCGCACTTACTAGGCTCTGCCGGCCGAGGCCGACCCCAGAACCCGAACGCTCCGCAGCTCTCCCCATGTCCGCCCGAGCCACCGAACTCCGCAAGGGAACCGTCATCGAGAAGGACGGCGACCTCCTCCTCATCACCGACTACCGGCACCACACCCCCGGGAACCTCCGGTCCATCATCCAGATGAAGACCAAGAGCCTGAAGACGGGGGCCTCCGGCGCCATCCGCGCGGGTTCGGGGGACACCTTCGAGGTCGCTTATCTCGATCGCCGCAAATGCCAGTACCTGTACCGCGAGGGGACCGAGGCCTTCATCTTCATGGACGAGGAGAGCTTCGAGCAGTTCCAGCTCCCCGCCGAGCTCGCGGAGGACTCCATGGGCTTCGTCAAGGAGAGCACCTCGGTCGAGGTCACCTTCCACGACGGTCAGCCGATCGGCCTCGCCCTGCCGCCGCAGGTCGTGCTCGAGGTCACCTGGGCCGAGATGGCGGTCAAGGGCAACACGGCGACCAACGTCAAGAAGGACGCCACCGTCGAAACCGGCATGAACGTCAAGGTCCCCATGCACGTCAAGGAGGGGGACCAGATCAAGCTCAACACGGACACCGGCGAGTTCATGGGTCGCGCCAGCGACTGAGCGCGCTCCGCCCCGCGCGGCCCGACTCCCGCAGGCCCGACTCCCGCAGGCCCGACTCTCGCAGGCCCTACTCCCGCAGATAGACCCGCAGCTCCAGGTCGCGGCCGTCCATCAGCACGGGGAAGCTCCGCACGAGCCGGCAATCGCTCGCGAGCCAGCTCGTCAACGTCCTGCGGTCCTCCGCCGCCAGGCTGGCGTACCACTGCGGGCGCGTCACGACCCAGATCCGGCGATCGTGCCGGTTCCAGCGCCGCGGCCCCTCCGGGAACCAGTCCCCCAGGGGCGAGACCGTGCGGGTCCGCCGCGGATCGGCGTCGTGGGTGCCGAGGTAGAACTCGCCGATGGGCGCGCCCATGCCGAGGACCAAGTCCCCGGGCCGGCGCTCGCGGTCGACGAAGCCGTAGGCGTCGCGCCAGCGTGGACGCTCGCCCTGGCGGCTCGTCAGGTAGAGCAGGGTCCCGGCGAGGGCGGGCGCCGCCAGGACGGCGCCGCCTGCCCAGAAGAGCGAGCGCCCCGCGACGCAACGCCCGAGGGCCTCGAGGGGCGCAACGGCGACGAGCAACACCCAGGGCAGGAGGCAGAAGGTGTACTGCGCCGTCATGAGGACGCGCGTCGAGATGAGCAGGGTCCCGAGGAGACCCAGCACCCCCACCGCCGCCGCGAAGAGTCCCGCGGCGTCGCGGCGCACCCAGGCCCAGACGGCTCCGACGACCGCCGCCACCCCGACGAGCGGCGTGTAGAAGTAGCCCGAGGTGAGCAGCAGGTGCGCCGGTCCGCGCAGGAGCTCCCGGGTTGACTTGTCCGCGCTGTGCTTGGCCAGGGCCGTGAGCAACCAGGGCGTCGCGACGAGACCGCCGACGACTCCCAGGATCACGAGCGCCCGCCAAGCGCGCTTGAAGCCGCGCGGCAACTCGACGCGCCGCGCGAGGAGCACCAAGGGCGCGAGCCCCAGCGCCGGCAGCACGAGGGCCGCCGTCACGTGGAAGGCCGTCCCCGCGGCGGCGACCAGGGCGCCGGCCACCGCCAGCGTCGCGCGCCCGCTCCACAGCCCGCGCAGGACCAGCCCGCTCCCGAGCAGCGAGGCGGTCATGGCGAAGGTGTAGAAGCGCGCGTTCTGTGACCAGTAGACGTGCCAGGCGCTCAGCGCCAGGAGCAGGGCGACCAGGGCCGCGCGCCGGTTGCCGACCAGGCCCCGGAAGGCCCAGAAGGCGAGCGGGATGCAGAGCCAGCCGCAGAGTGCGGGCAGGAGACGCAGGCTCCACTCGTCGGCGCGGCCGCCGACGAGCTCGACGGTCCAGAGGATCAGCTGGTAGCCGAGGGGATTCCAGACCTGCCCCTCCCAGGGGTTCGCGCGTCCGTCGGCGAAGGTGTAGGCCTCGTCGATCCAGAGACTCCACTCCCCCAGGCGCCAGAAGCGCAGGAGCCCCAGGACGCAGGCCGCCAGGAGGAGCCCCAGCGCCGCCCGGTCCCTCCCGGGGGCGGCGAAGCCGGGGCTCTCGGCCGCCGAGGGGCCCGCGGCGGGTGGGTTCGGAGGGCTTTGGGGCATGGGGCTTCAGGAGGTTTTCAAAGCTGGTCGACGAAGGCAACAGGCAGCCGTCACCCCGCCCGGCGCTCCGCGTTGAAGGGGCGCTCGCTTGCCAGCTCCCCCGCCGATCCCGAGAATCCGCGCATGCGCCTCGTCGCCCCGATCCTCCTCGCCCTGCTCTCCTCCTCCTGCGTGATGAGCCGGGACACGGTGGCGATCCACTTCTCGACGGATCCCCCCGGCGCGGACGTCCTGATCGACGGCCGGCCGACGGGCTTCGCGACGCCCTGCATGATCGCCCTCGAGAAGCGGCGCCAGGTGGTCAGCCTCGAGAAGCAGGGCTACCAGGTGCCGGTGCGCGTGCTCTTCCCGGATCCCTACAACGACACGACCTTCTTCAGCGAGGCGTCGGTCGGGCCGCACACCTATCCCTTCTTCATCTTCATCAACCTCGACGACTTCCTGCAGCCGATCGTGACGAAGAACGAGCTGGTGCCGGCGCGTGTCTTCGTTCGCCTGCGCAGGCGGGTCGACGAGGAGCTCGATGGCCGCTGATCCCCGGCCCGCGGTCTTCCTGGACCGCGACGGGACGATCAACGCCGAGGTCGACTACCTCTCCGCTCCGGATCAGCTCGAGCTCCTGCCCGGCGCCGCGCGCGCCATCGCCCGCCTGAACGAGGCGGGCTTCCTCGTCCTGGTCCTCACCAACCAGAGCGGGGTCGCCCGCGGGCTCCTCGGGGAGGACGACCTCGAGCGCATCCACGCGCGCCTCGCCGAGCTCTTGAGCGCGGAAGGCGCGCACGTCGACGGCATCTACGCCTGCCCTCACCACCCCGACCACGGCGAGCCCCCCTACCGCCGCGCCTGCGACTGCCGCAAACCGGACCTCGGCCTCGCGCGCCAGGCCCTCGCCGAGCACGCCGTCGACCTCACGCGCTCCTGGGTCGTGGGCGACTCCCCCCGCGACCTCGAGGCCTTGGAGCCCTTCGAAGTGCCCGGGCTGCTCGTGGAGTCGGGGAAGCCCGTCTCCGACGAGTCGCGCGGGCGATGGCCTGTCCTGGAGGATCTCTCGGCGGCCGTGGAAGGCATCCTGGCTGGGCGCTGAAGTCGGCGCCCCCCGGCCCCCGCTCGGCCCCGCGGGTCCGGACCTCGTCAGTCCAGGGCCCGCACGCCCGACGCCACGATCGTCACGTTGCCCCGGGAGTCGAGCTCGGCGACGCCTTGGACGACGATCGTCGTGAGGGGATCGAGGCCCTGCGCGCCACGCAGTCCCGCCTCGAGGACCCGACCGCCTTCCCGGAACTCGACGGTCGCGCTGTTGTCCGCGATCGCCTGCGGGTCGACGCAGCAGTAGTCCCAGGGCGTCTCGCAGCCCATGTCGTGGCCGACGCAGGATTCGAGGGCCGGATCCACGATCGTGAAGGCCGCCAAGCCCTCGACGAAGGGCTTCGTCGAGCCGCCGATGACACCGCGCACGGTCACGGTCGCCCCGTCGGCCAGATCGGCGCGCGCCGCGCCCACATCGGGGACGTTGGCCGGCGCGGCCTCCAGCCAGAAGCGCTCCGGGAGCCCGGCCGTCGGCGCGTCGACGCCGCCGGCGTCCCCCGCCCCTCCTCCGCAGGCCGTGGCGATGAAGGGAAGGAGCAGCAAGATCGAGTGGGTCAGGGTCTTCATGTCGATTCTCTCTTCGAGTCGGGGTCAGCTTTCCTTGAGGGCGAGGGCGATGGGCATGCGCAGGACGCGCAAGGCCGCGGGGAGGACGGCGAGGAGCCCGAGGGCGAGCACCGCCGCGAATGCGGTCAGCGCGGCGCCCGCGCCGACCTCGAGCTGGAAGGCTCCCATGGCGATCTGGACGGCGGCGCCCTCGATCAGGAGCCGCGCGAGGGCGACGCCGACCAGGCCGCCGAGCGCCGCGAGCACGAGGCCTTCTTGCGCCAGGGCGACGACCAGGGCGAGGCCGCGGAAGCCGACGGCGCGCAGGGCGGCGAGCTCGCGCACGCGATCCTGGACCGCGGCGTTCAGCGTGTTGGCCGCGCCGAAGAGCGCCGCGGCCGCCATCATGGCCGCCAGCACCCAGGCCAGGGCCTGGATCGGCGTGAACCAGGCCGCGAGCTCGGCGTAGTAGACGCTCGACCGGATGGCGTCGAGCTCGAGGTCCAGGCGCTTGTGCGTGAAGAGCTCGAGCTGCGCCATGTCCTCCGGCCGCTCGAGGCGCAAGAAGATCGCCGAGACGTCGTCGCGGCGGGTGAGGCTCTTCAGGTCCTGCACGGGCGCCCACAGCTCGCTCTCGATCGTGGTGCCCGGCGCGGCGAAGCGGCCGCTCACCCGGAACTCGCCGTTCTCGAAGCGCAGGGTCTCGCCGACGGCGAATTGCTCGGCCGGGACGCCGAGCCGCGCGGGAACGAGCCGCCCGACGAGGACCTCGCCCGGACCCGGCGGCCGGCCCTCGACGATCGTGACGGCGTCGTGGACGAGGAAGGCCTCCCGCGCGACCCCGCGAACGAAGCCCTCGTGGATCGGGTCCGGCGCGCCAGGCGCCGGGGTTGGTCCGAGCCGCAGGCGCGTGCCTACGTGGATCTCGGGTGACACCGCCGGGACACCACCGGGGCGCGCGATGCCGCGCACCCCGGCCGCGATCTCCTGCGCGACGCCCGCCGCGACGGTCGAGCGCAGGACGTCCGCCCCCGCGACACGCGAGAGGACGATGGCGACGTCCTCGCGCCCCTGGTTGGCCGCGCTCTCGCCGAGGCCCTGGACGAAGGCCGTCGTGCTCGCGAAGAGCGCCGCCACGAGCCCGCAGGAGCTTGCCGTCAGGAGCGTGCGCAACGGGCGGCGCAGCAGGTTCCGCGCGGCGTAGTCGAAGGGGAGCGATTTGGCCATCTCAGGCGCTCCTCAGGGCTCGCACGACCGACATCCGGCCGGCCTGCAGGGCGGGGATCAGCGCGGCGAGGAGTGCGGCGCCCAGGGCGAGCGCCAGCGCCCGCAGGACGACCTCACCGGTGACGAGGAAGGACACGGAGACCCCCTCCGCCCCGATCGAGAGGTGCGTTGCCGCGATCAGCGCGAAGGCGCCGGCCAAGCCCAGGGCGAAGCCGCTGAGCGCGTAGACCATCCCCTCGAGGAGCACCGCCTGCGCCAGGTGCCGGCCGTGGAAGCCGATCGTGCGCAGGACGCCCATCTCACGCGTGCGCTCGACGACGGCCATCAGGACCGTGTTGCCGACCAGGGTCAGCACGACCGCCACGCAGCCGAAGGCCAGGAGCCGCGCGAAGCGGAGCACCTCCCGCAGGTCGCGCGTGGCGGTCTCCAGGAAGGCGACCTTCGCCCGCGTGTCCGTGGGCTCCTCGGCCGCGGCGAAGCGCCCGTCGATCTCGCGTGCGATCGCCTCCGCCCGGGCGGGGTCGTCGACTTTCACCTCGTACTGCGTCACGGTGCCGAGGCGGTCGATCGGGCCGGCGCGCTGCAGGAACTCCAGGTGCGTCAGGACGACCGACTCCTCGACCGGCTCGCCCGAGCGGAAGATTCCGGCCACCTTGATGCCGATGTTCCCCAGCTGGAGGCTGTCGCCGACCTCGAGGCCGCGGCGGGCGGCGAACTCACGGCCGACGAGGGCCGCGTCGCGCTCCCGCCGGAAGTCCGCGACGTCTCCCTCCGTCACCTCGATGTCGCGCGCCGACAAGAGCCGCTCGATGGGCGCGCCCTGGAAGGCCACGATGTCGAGGCTCGCGCGGCAGTTGGAGAGGAAGACCTTGACCGGCAGGACGCTGGTGACGCCCTCGACCCCCTCGATCTCGCGCGTGTAGCGCTCCGGCAAGTGCGAGGTCTGCGGGCAGTAGCGGTTCTGGCGGTAGACGATCAGGGTGCGCGCCGTCTCGGAGCCCGAGAGTGCGCGCTCCAGGCCCGCCGACAGTCCCTCGACCAGCACGAGCAGCAGCGTCCCGAAGGCGATGCCGAGCACGGTGAGGGCCGAGCGGCCGGGCCGACGGAGGAGGTTCCGGCGCACGAAGAGGGACCACCTCATCCCTTCACCTCCAGGGCCGGGGAATCCGGCGGCACGTCGAGCGCCCCCTTGTCGAGGACCATGCGCCGGGTGCCGTAGGCCGCGGCGCGCGGGTCGTGCGTGACCATCACGACGGTCTTCCCGTGCTCGGCGTTCAGCCGCGCGAGGAGCTCGAGCACGCCCTGCGCCGACTCGTGGTCCAGGTTGCCGGTCGGCTCGTCGGCGAGGATCACCTGCGGGTCGGCCACGATGGCCCGCGCGATCGCGACGCGCTGCTCCTGGCCGCCCGAGAGGGCCTTGGGACGGTGCCGCGCGCGGTCGAGCATGCCGACCGCCGCGAGCGCGGTCTCGACCCGCTGGTGGCGCTCGGCGGCGCGCATGCGGAAGAGCCACAGCGGGACCTCGACGTTCTCGTAGGCCGTCAGCACGGGGACGAGGTTCGGGTTCTGGAAGACGTAGCCGACGTGCTCGGCCCGCCAGTCGGCCAGCGCGCCGCGCTGGAGGCCGGCCAGGTCCGTGCCTCCGACCTCGATCCGGCCCTCGTCGGGCCGGTCGATGCCGGCGATCAGGTTGAGCAGGGTCGTCTTGCCGCTGCCGGAGGGCCCGAGCAGCACGAAGAACTCGCCGCGCTCGATCGCGAGGTCGACGCCGGAGAGCGTCGTGACCGCGCCCTCCCCGCTCCCGTAGGTGCGGGTGACTCCGTGCAGTTGGATGAAGCTCATCGCTGGACCTCCGTCACCTCGACGCGCTCACCTTCGCGCAGCTCCGCCCCGTCATTGGGCCGCAAGAGCTTGTCCGAGAGATCCAGCCCCTCCGTCACGATCACGCGCCCGTCGGCGCGCGCGCCGAGCTCCAGCCGCCGGCGCGTGGCCGTCCCGCGCTCGGCGTCCAGCACCCAGGCGTGCCCGCCCGCCACGAGCTCCTCGGGGACGGAGACGGCGGCCCCGGCCGCGGCGGGCGCATCGCGGCCCTCCGGCGGTGGTGCCAGGAACTGCACCTGCACCAGCATCTCCGGGCGCAGGAGCTCGTCCCCGTCGGTCACGCGCACGTGGGCCTGCAAGGTGACCTTCTGGATGTCGGCGCGTTGCACGACGCGCAGGACCTCGCCCACATAGGGCGCGCCCGGGCGCGCGTCGCTCTGGATGCGCGCTTCCTGGCCGACGAAGAGGCGGGCGAGATCCTGTTGCGGAACGTCCACGCGCACGCGCAAGGAGCTCGGGTCGTAGAGGGTCGCCACGTGGTGGGTCAACCCGAAGAGGGTGGCACCCGCGACCGCCAGGCGCTCCAGCACGACGCCGTCGACCGGCGCGCGCACGACCATGCGGTCGAGCCGCAGCCGGGCTTCGTCCCGGGCGGCCGAGCGCTCGGCGAGCCGCCCCTCGGCCCGGACCACGGAGGCCTCCGCCGCGGCCAGGCGCCGGCGCTCCTCGATCCGGAGCTCGTCGTTCCTCCGCGCCCGCTTCAACTCGACCTCGGCCACGCGCACCTGCGCTTCCGCGAGGGCGGCCTCCGCCTCCAAGCCCGCCAGCAGGCCGCGGGCCTCCTCGCAGCGCGCCTCGGCGATCTCCACCTGCCGAGGACCGGCCGCCCCGGCGCGCTCCAGTTCCTCCTGCACCAAGAGCTCCTCCTGCCCGAGCTCCAGGCGGGCGCGGCCCTGGACCACGGCCTGGCTCCGGAGCTCCGCCTCGGCTCGGCGAGCGTCGAGGGCTGCCGCGGCGCCCTCGCGGGCCGCCGTCAGCTCGATCGCCTCCTCGAGCGCCGTGCTCGCGGCCACCTGCTCCGCCTGCGCCGCGGCGAGCTCCCCTTGCGCACCCGCGAGCTGGCCCTCCGCGACGGTCAGCGCCAGGCGCGCGTCGTCGTCGACGAGGTAGGCCACCGGCTCACCGGCCTCCACGACGTCCGACTCCTCGACGAGCATCTCGCGCACGACTCCTTCCGCCAGGGCGGGGACGTGGACGAGGAAGGGGTCGGGCTCGACCCAGCCAGCGGCCTGGGTCGCGACCGAGCCGGCCGCCGCAGCAGGTCCTCCCTCGAGCACGGGCAACGGTCGGACCACGGCGACGGCGCGCGCGCCGACGAGCCAGTCGCGGAGGTTCGTGGCGAAGAGCGCGGCGAAGACCGCCAGCACGGCGAGCGGCAGCAGGATCCGGAGCCGTCTGCGCGGCGGGCGCGTGGATCGCTCCCCGCGCTCGCGCACGAGCGTCCCGAGGTCGACGTCGGCGGCGCTCACGGCAGGACCCCCGCAAGCGGGTCGCCCACCAGCCGCGGGACCTCGGCGTCGGGCCCCACGGATCGCTCGACCTCCAGCGTCGCGAGCGCGAGTTCGGCCCGGGCGAGCTCCAGCGCGTGCAAGGACTTGGCGCGCTCGCTCAGCGCATGGGCCCAGTCCCGGAGCCCGGCCGGGTCGACGGCGAAGCGCGCCCGCGACGCGCTCCAGAGGCGCGCGGTCGCCTCGGCGGCGGGGCCGGCGCCCTGCTCGAGCAAGCCGCGGGCCGCGGCCACCCGCTCACGAGCCGCGTCCTGAGCGGCGCGGACCTCGAGCAAGCCGTCCTCGACCCGCTCGCGCGCCGCTTCGCGCTCGACGCGGGCGGCCTCGATCTCGCCGTCGAGGGAGCCGGGCCAGGGCAGGCCCGAGCCTGCGACGGCGCCGACCAGGAAGTCGGGTTGGCCCCAGAAGAGGTGCGGCCCGAGCGCCAGGCTCGGCCAACGCTGCGCCGCGGCGCTCCGCAGTCGGGCCTCGGCGATGGCGTAGTCGAGCAGCAGGCCGCGCAGGCGCGGCACCCGCTCCAGGAGCTCCGCCGCCGCCACCGTTCCGTCGTCCGAGTCGAGCACAGGCCAGGTGACCAGGGTCTCGGAGCCGGGCACCTCGAGCGCCGGCGCGTCGGGCACGAGGCCCGCCGCGAGGGCAAGCCCTTCACGCGCGCGCGCCAGCTCCAGCGCGACCTGTCCCCGCCGCTCGCGCAGCCGCTGCAGGGCGAGGCGCGCGCCGGCCAGGGATCCCTCCGCGAGGCGACCATTGCGCTCCAGGATCTCGATCCGGTCGAGCTCGACGGCGGCCTCGCGGCCCAGCGCGTCCAGCTCCGCCAGCGCTGCGCGGGCGGAGGCGAGGCGCACGCGCGCCGCATCGACCTCGAAGCGCGCCGCCCACATCGCTTCCTCGAGCTCGCCCAGGGCGGCGCGCGTCTCCGCCTCCGCCAGGACCCGGGCGGCGGCCGACGGACCGAGTCCGAGGAGCCCGATCAGGTCGAAGGTCAGCATCAGCCGCGTGTTGGCGCCCGGATCGTCCAGGTCGCGCACCTCCACGACGCCGCGGATCGGCCCCGGGCTGCCGGCGGAGCCCGCCCGCGCTCGCGCGGCCTCGAGCCGCCGCCGGGCGGTTCGCGTGGCGGGCGACCAGGCCCAGGCGCAGGCGTGCCAGAACTCGGCTCGCGCCGGATCGAGGCGCGCCTCCTCGCTCGGTGCTTGCACGGCGAGGGGACGCAAGCCCGCGAGCTCCAGGGCCGCACCGAGCTCCTCGGGCGAGGCGTCCCGCGACGAGACGGCACGCGCGAGATCAGCCGTCTCGAGCGGGGCTGCCTCGGGCGCGCGACAGGCGGCCAGCGGCAGGAGAAGGAGAATCGGGGCGGCGTGCTGCCGCCCTGGAGGCGAAGAGAGAATGGGCATGACGACTCCGACGAGGAGTGCGGACGGATCGAGACCGGGCGCGGGCGCGCCCCCAGCGGGCAGAGCCCGCGTCTAGATCCGGAGCGGAGTCGGGGCCCGTCCAGGTAGCCTGGACGTCGACACGACGGCGCGCGGCGTCCACGGGCGAACGGGCGGTGCGGGCATGGCCACCGAAGCCCAGTGCGCGGGCGCCGCCAGGCACGGCGCATGCTCGCCCAGGGAAGCCGGCGGCGCCGGGAGCTCGGCGCCCTCGGAGCTGAGCTCGATGCAGCAGCCCTGGCAGTCGTGTCCGTCGGCGAGGACCGGTCCTTCCGTCGGGGCTCGCTCTCCGGTGCAGCAGCTCCCACCGCCGCCGGGGGAGGGCGCGGAGGCCGTCACCCCCTCCTGACAGGCATCCTGGATGTCCATCCAGTCGTGCAAGCACACGTGCAACGACCCCCCACCCTGGAACAGGAGCCCGGGCAGGAGGGCGAGGAGGACGAGCGCGAGGCGCAGCCTGTTGGATCGGTGCATCACGACCACGATCATCCTAATCGGATCTCCTCCCGGTCGTCACGAGCCAAAAAGTCCAGGAGGCCACACCCAGGAGCCGCGGGGGCGGGAAGCAGGCCCGGAACGAGCCTCAGGAGCTCGCCCGGCCCCCCGCGGCTCGGGACCTCGCCCCCCCTCCGAGCCGCTCGACGCCCTACTTGTCGTAGATCCGCTCGACCCGGTACTCGCGCAGCTTCCGGGCTTGGGTGTAGATGATGATCTCGCCCACGAGGCCGAAGCCGATCACCTGCACGCCCAGGACGAAGAGCAAGAGCCCGACCTGGAAGAGGGATCGCGAGTAGATCGGGCCGTCGTCGCGGAAGAGCCATTGCAGGAAGAGGACGGCGAGGATCAGCCCGCCGGAGGCCGCGAAGATCGAGCCCAGGGTCCCGAAGAAGCGCAGGGGCTTGAGCGTGAAGTGGGTCAGGAAGAAGAGCCCGATGACGTCCAGGAAGCGCCGGACGTAGACGGCGACGCCGAAGAAACCGAGCCCGCCCCATTCCTGCAGGTGGCGCACCTGCACCTCCTCCACCCGGAAGCCCTGGCGGTAGGCGATCAGCGGCAGGAAGCGGTACATGTCGCCGTAGATCGCCATCTCCTCCAGGACCTCGCGCCGGATCGCGCGGAAGTAGCAGTTCAGGTCGTGGAAGGGCGCCTTGATGATGCGCCGCATCACCAGGTTGAAGGCGGCCGACTGGATGCGGTTGAGGAGCGGGTCCACGCGCGGGTGGCGCCACGGGGCCGCGAAGTCAGCGCCCTCGTCGAGGCGCTCGAGGAGCGTGCCGACCTCGCGCGGGTCGACCTGCACGTATTGCGGCGAGGTCAGGATGATGCGACCGCGCGACTCCTGGAGCCCCGTCGTGAGGCAGGCCGAGGCGCCGAAGGCCTGCTGGAAGGCGATGGCCTTGACCCGCTCGGGGTCCTCCTTCCCCATGCGCTCGGCCGCCTCCCAGGCGGGGCCGCGGCAGCCGTCGAAGACCGCGATGCACTCCCAGCTCTTGCCGAGGCGGTCGAGCTCGCTGCCCAGGGCCTCGATCACCTCCGCCACGTGGGCGTCCGCCGTGGCGACGGGGATGATGATCGAGACGTCGAGGCTCGGCTCGGGCGGCGTCTCGGCCGCGGCGGCGGGCTCCTGCTCAAGCACGGACGCTCCCCCCGACGCGTGCGGTCGCGATGCGGCGCCCGCCCTCGCTGCCGTGCAGGTCGCTGGCCTTGACGACGAGCTCGGCGAGTAGGCCCAAGAGGAAGAAGTAGACCCCCGTCATCAAGGACAAGAAGAAGCCGAGGTAGTAGAACTGCTGGGTGGCCGGGTCCCACTGCGCCCGGCCGGCGCTCAGGAGCCCCACCAGGACCAGGCCCGCCGTCGCCAGGGCGAAGGGCAGGGCGATCGCCACGAAGTACTGCAGCGGCCGCTGGGAGAAGGAGGTGACCATCTTGATCGCCATCAAGTCGAGGACGACCCGCGTGGCGCGCCCCAGGCCGTACTTGCTGCGGCCGAAGCGCCGGGGCCGGTGGTTGACCACGACCTCCTCGACGCGCGCCCCGCTCCCGGCCGACATCGCCGGCAGGAAGCGGTGCTGCTCGGCGTAGATCGGGAGGTTCTGGACGAGCTCGCGCCGGAAGGCCTTCAGGCTGCAGCCCGTGTCGTGGATGGTGGTGCGCGTGACGAGCCCGATCAGCCGGTTGGCGAGGACCGAGGGCAGCCGCCGCAGGAGGAAGCCGTCGTGGCGCCGCTTTCGCCAGCCCGCGACGATGTCGGCCCCCTGTTCGAGGCGCTCGAGCAGGAGCGGGATGTCCGCCGGGTCGTTCTGCAAGTCCCCGTCCATCGTCACCACGACGCGGCCCCGCGACTCGTCGAAGCCGGCCGCCATGGCCGAGGTCTGTCCGCAGCGCTTGCGGAACTGGATCACCCGTACGTGGGGGTCCTCACGCCACAGCTCGATCATGATCGGCAGCGAGCGGTCCGTGGATCCGTCGTCCACCAGGATCAGCTCCCAGCCGAGCTCCGTGCCCTCGAGGGCCGCCGCCACTTCTCGGTGGAGGATGGGCAGGTTGGGCTCCTCGTCGAGGACCGGGACGACGACCGAGAGGTCGAGGGCCTCGGGAGACGGGGCCCGGTGGGACGGGGGCTCGGGGGCGGGCAAGGCGGGCGGGGCGTGGGGTCCGGACGGCTCATCGGCCGATCGCCGGAGGGGGTGAAGGGCGGGGGGCGCTCCCCGGACGCCCGCCTCGAGCTTGAGACGATAGCGAAAGCGGATAGGATCGTACCCCTGATGACGTCCGAAAGCGCCCATCCCGAGGGGCGCTTGCCCTGGACTCTGCTGCTCGGTCCCGGCCCCTCCCTCGCCGAGTGCCTGCCGCTCCTGCGGGCCCTCGCGACGGCGGCGGACGCCACCGCCCCCGCGGGCATCGAACAGCTGGAGTCTTGGCAGGCGCTCTTTTGCGAGTTTCCAGAAGTCGGCCGGATCTTCCTCGATGCGGACACGATCGAGCTGCGGGAGGTCGGACTGCTCGACGCCTTCCTGGCAGCGCACCCGGGCTGGGAGCTTTGGCTCGTCGGCAGCGACCCCGGCGCCGGCGGTCCGCGCGAGCTCCTGCGCACGAACGAGGTCACCTGGTTGCCCGCTCCCCTGGCGGTCGAGTCGCTGCACGCCCTCGTCGAGGCCCCCGAGCACTCCGAGGACTTCGCCGACTTCGACCCCGCCGTCCTCGACCTCGCCGGGGTCGACCTCTCGCGGGGCGAGGCGCCTACCGGCGACGAGTACGACGACATGGATGATGACGGGCTCGACGAGGAGGCGCTCGACGACGATGACGTCGACTACGCCGCCCTCGTCGACGAGCTGCTGGAAGAGGACGAGCTCGACGAGGAAGACGACGACGACCTCGATGACGATGAAGTCGACGACGACCTCGACGAGCTGGACGAGGAAGACGACGACGAAGAGGACGACGACCTCGGCGACGACGACGAGGACCTGCTCTCGCGCGTCGAGCGCATCCTGCGCGGAGAGGAGGAGCTCCCCCCCGGCGAGAGCCTGGTCGCGCCTGCCCGTGAGCCCGCCGCCCCGGCCGCGCAGAGGACGACCGCCGTGCCGGCGCCGAGGCCCGCGGCGGTGCCCGCCCCCGCCACGGACGGGCCGCCCGCGCCCCCGGCCCCCTACTTCCGCCAGCAGGTGGCGGACCTGGCGGACATCGTCCAGTGCCTCGACCACGGCATCAACCGCGCCGCCGACGAGGCCGCGGGCCAAGGGGAGGCCAGCGCGGCCCTCGCGCTGCGCCTCGAGGAGCTGCGCGCGGAGTGCCTGCGCCTGCGCCAGTTCACCCGCACCCTCGCCTACACGGTCGCGCCTCCTGGCCGCGGTGACCAGCGCTTCGATCTCGGGCCGATGCTCGAGGAGATGCTGACCGCCCTGCGCTCCGAGCCGGGGGCGCCGCGCTACCTGATTCGCACCGACGGCGACCTCGGGCTGCGCTCGGACCGCTCGCTCCTCGGGCAGGTCTTCGACGCCCTCTTCTTCCTCGCCCACCGCGCCGCCGGCGAAGGGGGCAGCGTGCGCGTCGACGCGCGCGGCGAGGACGGGCGCGTGGAGGTCTCCATCCGCTTTCCCGGCGGGCCCTACGGCGAGCTCCCCCCGGGGGAGATCCTCCAGCCCTACGGCCTGCGGCGGCTCTTGCCGGAGCTCGGCGCCAACGCCCTGGCGGCCGCCTCGGGGCTGCTCGCCGGCCAGGAAGGGAGCCTCGAGCTCCGCCAGGAGCACGGCGGAGGCCTCGAGTGGGTGGTGAGCCTGCCGGGCGCGGACGCCTGAGGAGCGCGGCCGCTCAGGAACCGCCGCGCACGACGCGGCCGCCCTTCATCACGAAGCTCACGCGCTCGGTGACGGTGACGTCCGCGAGGGGATCGCCGGGCACGGCGATCACGTCCGCCAGAGTCCCGGGAGCGAGGCGACCCCGGTCGTCGACACCGAGCAGGTCGGCGGCGTTCAGGGTGGCCGTGCGCAGGGCCTCGAGGGGCGTCATCCCCGCGCCCACGAGCACGGCGAGCTCCTTCGCGTTGTCCCCGTGGGGGATGACGGCCGCGTCCGTCCCGAGGGCGATCGGGACCCCGGCGGCGACCGCGGCGCGCAGGCTCTCGCGCGCTCGCGGGATGACCCGCTCGGCCTTGGAACGCAGGAGGGGCGGCAGCACGTCGAGGTCGATGGCGTCGGCGATGTAGGAGGTGGGCACGAGGTAGGTCCCGCGCTCCTTCATCAGCGCGATGGCCTCCGCGTCCAGGATCGAGCCGTGCTCGATGGAGTCGACCCCCGCGCGCACCGCCGCCAGGATGCCCTCGGTGCCGTGGGCGTGGGCCGCGACCCGCAGGCCGTGGCGGTGCGCCTCCTCCACGACGACCTCGAGCTCCTCGCGGGACATCTGCTGCGCCCCGACCGACTCCTCGTGGGAGAGCACGCCGGCGGTGGCGCAGATCTTGATCACCTTGACGCCGTGCTTGATCTGGTAGCGCGCCGCGCGCAGGAGCTCCTCCGGACCGTCCGCGATGCCTTCCTCGGGCCCGAGCTCCCGCACGCCCGGGGCGTAGCCCGTGATGTCGGCGTGGCCGCCGGTGATCCCCAGCGCGTGGCCGGCGGGGAACATGCGTGGGCCCTCGACCCAGCCCGCCTCGATGGCCTTCATCAGGGAGACGTCGGCGAAGCCCCCCGCTCCCAGGTCGCGCACCGTCGTGAAGCCCGCCTCCAGGGTGCGCCGCGCGTTGCGCGCGCCGAGCAGGGCGCCGTCCGCGGGGAGGCGGCGCACCTCGCTCGTGCCCCAGTCCCCCTCGAGAGCACCGGTGAGGTGGGTGTGCATGTCCATCAAGCCGGGCAGGAGGCAGACGTCGCCGAGCTCGATCACGGTCGCCCCCTCGGGGAGCTCGACCGCCCCCACCGACCGGATGCGCTCGCCCTCGATCACGAGTGCCGCGTCCTCGCGCACCACGCCGGCCTCGACGTCGAGCCAGCGGTCGGCGGTGAGGACGAGGACCTCCTGCTGCGTGGAGGCGGCGGGCGCGGTCGCCGTGCAGGCGAGGGCGAGGGCGAGGGAGAGCTGGAGCATGGGTTCGCGGGGTGATCGTCGGGTCGCGCCACTCTACCCCGAGAGGCGCTGCAAGCCGGCCCAGAGGAAGAAGAGCAGGGTCGCGACGAGGAGGGCGACGGTCCACGGCCGGTTCGCGCGCCCGCCGAGGAAGCGGCGGCGACCGAGGACGAGCAGGATCGCGGCGAGCCCCGGCAGGAAGAAGGCGCCCGTGACCGCGTAGAGCTTCTGCGCCTCCCGGAAGCTCGTCCACAGACCGAGCAACGGGATCGTGGCCAGGGCGAGCTGGAACAGGCGGTAGGGTCGGCCGGCCGTGTCGACGGGCGCCAGCTCCTCACCGAGGCGCGCCCGGCGCAGGCGCCAGAAGTCGGCGAAGAGGTAGGGCACGGCCTGCCACACGCCGACCAGGCTCGTGAAGACCGCCGCCCAGGCCCCGACGAGGAAGGCCCAGCGCGCCGGCGCGCCGAGCTCCCGTTCGAGCTCCGCGGCGAGGTCCACCATCAGGCCGCTGCCGCTGCCCTCGGCCGGGACCCGGCTGCCGATCAAGACCATCCCGACGCCGAAGAGAGCGGTGACGGAGAAGCCCACGGCGAGGTCGAGGCGGCAGAGCCCGACCTGGTCGGCGCCGGTCCTCCCCTCCTCGCGGATCCAGTAGCCGTAGCACAGCAGGGTCAAAGTCCCCCCCACGCCGCCGAGGAGCGCCAGGGTCCAGGTGAGCCCGCGCCCGTCCGCCTCGGGCACGCGGGGCACGAGGAGGCCGCGCAACACTTCCTCTCCGTCGACGCCGAGCCGGGCGGCAGTGACGACGACGCTGACGAACATCAGCCCCACGGCGATGCCCATCAGCCGCTCGAAGAGGCGGAAGCCCCCCCGGCGCACGAGCAGGAGCCCGAGCAGGGCATGGGCCACCCCCCAGAGGATCTTGTCCTGCAGCGGTTCCCCGCTCAGGGGCAGGAGCGCCGCAGCGGTCACGCCACAAGCGCCGACGAGGGCGCCGCCGACGACGTAGCTCCACGGCAGGAGGTAGGCGAGGAAGATCCAGCGCGCCGGTCGCGCCGTCCGCAACAGGGCGCCCTCGAGCAGGGTCTGGCCGCTGAGGAGCTGCCAGCGGGCGAGCCCCTCGCTGAGGACGAACTTGAGCAGGGCGCCGACCCAGACCGCCCACAAGACGGCCGGGCCGAGCAGGCTCCCGGCGAAGGCCCCCGAGGCCAGGTCCCCCGCGCCGACCCCGGTGGCGGCGACCAGGAGCCCGGGCCCGATGACGCGCAGGAGGGGGGGGCGCTGGCCGCTCATCGGGCCAGACTATCCGGTCGGAAGGCCTTTCCGTTCGGTTCCGTGGTCCTCCGTGTCGATGGGGCTGAACGTGTTCACGCAGAGCGACGCCCCCGCGCGGCTCCTGATCGTCGACGAGGACGAGACGGGGGCGCGCCGGCTGGCCGCCGAGCTCGCCGCGCTCGGCTGCGAGGTGGAGGTCTGCGCCCCCGGCGGGCGCCTGCCGCGCCTGCTCGAGCGCCAAGAGTGGGACGCGATCCTGGCCGACCAGGACGCCGCGGGCATCGAGCACTTCGAGGGGGCCCTCGGGCGCCCGGACCCGCCGGTGCTGGTCATGATGTCGGGCTTCGCCTCCATCGACGACGCCCTCGAGGCCGTGCGGGCGGGCGCGGCGGACTTCCTGACCAAGCCCATCTCCTCCGAGCAACTGCGGGTCAGCCTCGAGCGCGCCCTCGAGCAACGCGAGCTGCGCAACGAGAACCGGCGCCTGCGGGCGGACCTCGAAGAGCGCTTCGAGCTCGACAAGCTCGTCAGCCGCTCGCCCGCGATGGGCAGCATCTTCGAGACGGTGCGCGAGGTGGCCGACACCCGCGCGACGATCTTGATCGAGGGCGAGAGCGGCACCGGCAAGTCCCTGCTCGCCCGGGGCATCCACCGCTCCTCCGCCCGGGCCTTCGCGCCCTTCGTGGCGGTCAACTGCGGCGCCCTCCCGGACAACCTGCTCGAGAGCGAGCTCTTCGGCCACGAGCGCGGCGCCTTCACCGGGGCGGTCAAGGCGCGCCCCGGCAAGTTCGAGGTCGCCGACGGCGGCACGATCTTCCTCGACGAGATCGCCTGCGCCTCGATGGACCTGCAAGTCAAGCTACTGCGAGTCCTCCAGGAGCGGGAGTTCGAGCGCGTCGGCTCGAGCGAGACCCAGCGCGTGGACGTGCGCGTGATCGCGGCCTCGAACCGCTCGCTGCTCGATGCGGTCGAGGCCGGGGAGTTCCGCGAGGACCTCTACTACCGCCTAAACGTCCTGGGCCTGCGCATCCCCCCCCTGCGCGAGCGCTGCGGAGACGTCGTGCTGCTCGCCGAGCGTTTCCTCGCGCGCCTGGCTGGGGAGTACGGCCGTCCCCTGGAGGGCTTCGCCCCGGAGGCCCTGGCGGCCCTCAGCGCCTACGAGTGGCCGGGAAACGTGCGGGAGCTCGAGAACTCGATCGAGCGTGCCGTGTTGCTGACCCGCGACGGTCGGGTGGGCCTCGCGAGCCTCCCGGAGGCCGTCCTCGCGGCCGCCGGCGAGGAGGCGGGCCCCGGCGCGAGCGGGGACGCGAGCCTGGACCTCGCCGGCCGGCCCCTGCGGGAGGCGCTCGAGGACGCCGAGCGCCGCTTCATCGTCCAGGCGCTCCAAGAAAACGCAGGATCACGCAAAGCCACTGCCCGCCAACTCGGTATCAATCGCACGACCTTGTTCAACAAGATGACCAAGCTGGGCCTGATGGAGCACTCCTTCGAGGCCCCCCCGCGGGGCGCCGCGCCGGCCTCCGAAGCCTGAGCCGGGCCGGCCCCCGGCCCCCTCGGAACCATGAACTGGCCCACTCGCCTCCTCGCCGTCCTGGTGCTCGGGATCGTCGCCTCCCTGGTGGCGGTCGTCTCGCGCCGCAACCTCTCGAGCCCCCGCGAGGTGCTCGAGTCGGTGCAGCTCGAGCTCCAGAAGGAGAGCTACGACGAGCAGGCCCTCCTGAGGCGGCTCGCGAGCAGCCTGCGCCGCGCCGAGGCCGGCGACCTCGCTCTCGAGGCCACGCGCCAGCTCTGCGCTGACCTGCGGTTGACGCGCGGTGAGCTCTACCTCGACATCGGCGCGACGCGCGAGGCCCGCGCGGACTTCGAGGCCGTGCTCGAGAACTATCGGCCCGACGACCGCGAGGTGCGCAGGCTCCTGATCCGCGCGGAGAGCACGGCCGGGGAGACCGAGGTGGCGCTGGCGCACCTCGACGAGCTCCTGCGGGAGCAGCCCGACTACGGCTCGGCCATGGTCGAGAAGGGACACCTGCACCAGGAGCTCGCGCAGCGCGCCCTCGCTCGATGCGACGAGAAGCTCGCCTTCGTGTTGGTCGAGGCCGACGCCGAGCAGGCCTCGAAGATCCTGCGCACCCTGGCCTCGCGGGACCCGGCCGACCCCGCGCGGGCCACGATCATCCTCGAGCTGAAGGAGCTCTTCCCCGCCAGCGCCGACGAGTCCCTGGGCCAGGTCCTCGGCTTTTGCGAGGAGGCCAGCGGGCACCTGACCGCCTGCCGCGAGGCCTACGTGCGGAGCTTCGCCCTGGGCCTCGACCCCGTCGCCCTGACGCGCTACCTCGAGATCCTCGAGGCCGCCGGGCGCTCCCCGGAGGCCCTGCGCTTGGGGAGCATCGTCGCCCTCGAGGGCCCCGAGCGCGCCGACCCCCAGAGCGCCCTGCTCCTGATCCGAATGCTCCTCGAGCGCGGCAACGCCGTTCAGGCGGCCCAGGTCGCCGTGACCTGGCTCGAGGCCGACCAGCCCCTCGGGGCCGACTTCCTGCGGCTGGCGTGCGAAGCCCTCTACCGGGGCGAGGTCTGGCAGGAGCTCTCGCGCTGCTCCTACCGGCTGCGCTCGATCGGCACCCTCGAGGACGAGGACGTCTGCTCCTTCTACACGGGCATGTCGCAGGCCAACGCGCCCAGCCCCAAGATCGACCGGGCGCTCATCGCCCTGATGGACTTCGCGACCGCGCGGACGCCCGAGCCCTTCGACGGCGCGCGCCAGCGCGCGTGGCGGCAGATCGCGATCCTGCGCCAGGAGCGCGGCGAGCTGACGCGCGAGCGGGAGGCCATCCAGGCCGCGCTCGAGATGGACCCGCCCAATGCCGGCGCGCTCTGGCTGCGCCTGGCCGAGATCCAGCTCGAGACCCCCCACAACGGCTACCGCCTGCCGCTCGACACCTGGGCCATGGGCATGAGCCTGATGCCCCGGGCCGCGTCCAGGTTGCTCGAGCGCTTCCTCGAGCTCGGCGAGCTGACGCTCGAGGCGGAGGAGCGCAACATCGAGGTCATCTTCGAGGAGCTCGCGCGCTCGGGCCGCAAGTTCCCCAGTCGGGACTACGGGCCCTACGTGCTCTACCGCATCGCCCAGATGCACGGGGAGCAGGGCAACTGGTCGGGGCAATACGCCGCCGCGCAGCGCCTGCTCGACAAGCTGCCGGGCTTCCTGCCGGCCCTCGACCTGGTGATCGAGGCGCGCCAGGAGCTGGCGGACCGGGACCAGTTCATCGAGGCGGTCCTCGAGCGGGTCGAGCTGACCGGGATGGACGAGCGCGCGGACGAGCTGGTCTCCGCGATCCGCCAGAACGAGTACACCCATCCCCAGCTCGTGCGCATGATGAAGGCCGACCCGCGCAACACGGGGCGCATGGTCGTCACGCGCTGGCTCTACGAGAACGGCGAGAACCAGGCCGCGATCCAGACGCTGGAGTCCGCGGCGCGCTCGAAGCGCACCGACGAGGAGTACATCTTCGGGGCGCGCATCCTGATGGCCGAGGGCGACTACCGGCAAGCCTTGCGCTGGCTCGACTCGATCGAGGACGGGAGCTCATTGGCCGGGACCAGGCTCCGGCTCGCCGTGAACTGCGCCCTCTCGCTGGGCAAGACGGACGAGATCCTCGCGCGCCTGCGGGAGCTGCACCAGAACGACCCCCCGGGCCCCGAGGAGCTCTTGCTCCTGACCGATGGCTGCTTGCAGGTGGACCAGGTCGTGGCCGCGCGGGTCCTGCTGGAGGGCGTGGAGCTCCAGGCGGTCTCCGAGCCGGGAGCGGTGCGGCGCCGCGAGGTGCTGCTCGCCCTGCGCGAGGACGACGAGGATGCCCCGCGCACGATCGAACGCTCGGCGCCCTTCCTGAGTGAGGCGGAATACCTGGTCGCGCGCCTGCAGCTCCATGCGCGGCACGGTGACTGGACCCACGCCGCCCGCGATGCCCAGGACCTGGCGCGCACCGACCTGGGCGCCAGCCCCCTCGTGCAGGTCCTGGTCGACCTCGTCGCCGGCGAGGAGGCACGCGCCGCCGAGAGCACGCGCTTCGGCCTCGCCCTGACGCCCCTCGTGCCGCGCTGGATCCTCGCCGACAACATCGCCCGCCTCGCGGCCGAGGAATCGCTCGAGGTCTCCGCCGAGTTCGGCACGAAGTCCAGGGCCGACCTGCTCGCCTTCCTCCAGGGTCGCGGCGACGTGGTGACCGATCCGCGGGAGGTGGCGGCGCTCTTGCTCGCGGCCGAGCTGCCCAGCTTCCAGCCCTACGTGCTCGCCACCCTGCACGAGATGCAGGCGACCGAGCGCGGCGTGTTGTGGCGCAACCTGCTCGAGGCCGAGCTGCAGAGCGAGGCCGGGGACGACGTGGGCGCGGTGCCCACCTACGACGAGCTGCTCCGGTCGCACAGCGACTGCCTGCCGGCCTGGGACGCCCTCGAGCTGGCGCAGGCCCGCAACTACGGCTCGACGACCCACCCGCAGGTCGCCCGCGTGCGCAACCGCCGGCTCCTGGCCTTGGCGCAGGCCGACCGGGAGGGAGCCGCGGCGCTCCTGATCGAGGCGCACCGCTTGAAGCTCCGCGGCGACCTCCAAGGCGCCCTGCGCTCGACCCTGAACGCGCGGCAGCTCGCCCCGGACTGGTTCGAGACGCGCATCGCGGTGGCCGAGGCCTACTCGGACCTCGCCCACTGGGAGCCGGCCCTGGAGGAGTGGCGAGCCCTGGTCGAGAGCTCCGACGCCACGCGCGTCACGCGTTCGGTGTCCGGCTACCTCCAGGCCCTGGGCCGCGCCTCGCGCACGGACCCGCCGGTCGTCCAGGTCTCGCAGATCAAGGAAGAGCTCAAGGACCTCGACGCCCGGCACCCCGACGACCCGCGCGTCGTCCTCGCTCTGGCCCACATCGACCTCCTGATCGACGAGAGCAACCCGGCCTTCGGGCTGGAGCGCGCGTGGTCCCGCTTGCGGACGATGCGAGACCGATTCGAGGGTCGCTCCCTCGAGTCGATGCAGCGCGGAGCGACCCTGGCCTGGGCCAACTTCTACACCGAGACCGACCCCGACTCGGCCGAGGAGTTCCTGCTCAGCGAGCTCCACCGCCAGCCCGGCAACCTCTACCTGTGGCGCCTGCTCGGGCGGGTGTACCGCGACCTGGGGCGCTTCGAGGACTCGATCGACATCCTCGGGCGCGTGTCCCTGATGGCTCCCTCGGAGGAGGTGCAGCTCGAGCTCGGCGCGAGCTACGCCGCCCAGGGCGCCGACCCGAGCCTCGTCGAGCGGAGCTTGCAGCGCGCCGCTTCCCTGAGCGCGGAGGAAGAGGAGCCGCTGCGCGCGCGACTCCTGCGCGCGGCCTCGCAGCTCGCCACCTACGACCTGAAGGCCTGGGCCTCCGCCATCGAGGGCCTCGAGGCGATCTGGGAAGGCCGCCACCAGCTCGAGGATCCCCAGTCTCGCGTGCGCCTGGCTTCCCTCCTCGGCCGGGCGCTGCTCCTGCGCGGAGAGAGAGGCGACGCCCGCCGCGCGGCCAACGTCCTCCAGGCCGAGCTGGAGGGCGCCGCGATCCCTTACCAGCGCGAGGAGTTCAACTGCCTGATCGGCCTGGGGAACGCCATCGCCGCCCAAGAGCGCGGTGACGACGAGCCGCTGTCGGAGCCCCTCGGGGAGGCCGTCGGCGCGGCGGCCGGGCCCTAGCCCTCCCCGGGCGCGCGAGCGGCGAGCACCTCCGCGAAGCTCCCGAATTCGAACTCCGCCAGCAGGGCCTCGAGACGCGGCAGCGTGCGGTCGAGGTTCAGGTAGTGGCGGAAGCGCTTCGAGAAGCTCGCATGGACTCGCGGCTGCTCGGGGTCGAATTCCCAGGGGTGGAGGTAGAAGGCCCCCGGCCGCCCCAGGCGCTCCATCTTGCGCAGCACGGCTCGCGTCACCGCCAAGGGCCAAAGCCGGAAGTAGCCGCCGCCGCCCGCGGGCAGGTTGCGCCCGGCCACGGGGTAGGTGGTGACGGGGAACTCGACGATCGACGCGGCCCCGTCCGAGCTGTCCACGGTCGAGATCCCCGGCTCGAAGTCGGGCACGCCGTAGACCGGGTGGCGCACGGGGTGCACGCTCGAGTCGTAGCGGTAGCCGCGCTCGCAGAGCACGTCGAAGGCCCACCAGCTCCGACGCGTGATCGTGAAGGTGCAGGCCCGGAAGCCCTCGGGGGGAGGCGCCCCCGCGCCGGCGAGGGCCGCCTCCGTGCGCTCGAGGTCCTCGGCGAAGCCCGCCGGTCCCAGGTCCCACAGGAACTGATGGTCGTAGCCGTGGCTGGCGACCTCGTGGCCCGCCGCGAGGCAGCGCTCCACCCAATGCGGGTGGCGCTCCGCGATCCAGCCCAAGAAGAAGAAGGTGGCGTGGGTCTCGTGGCGCTCGAGGGCGTCGAGGATGCGCTCCATGCCCACGTCGATGCGCGGCTCGACCGCGTCCCAGCCCGCGCGCGGGAACTGCTCCGCGAAGTTGGCGACCTGGAAGTACTCCTCCACGTCGAAGCTGAGGGCGTGCTTGGGCCTCTTCACGTCACAATCCCCGTCACGTGGCGATCCCGGCCATCCCGTGGCGACGCCGCCAATGCTCCCAGACGAGCAGGCTCCAGAGAAGCTGGGAGTGGTCCTGGAGGCCGCTGCGGTGGCCCTCGAGGCGCCGGCGCAGTGCGTCGCGGTCGAAGACCTCCGAAGGGATCTCCTCGATCGCTTCCCCCACGGCTCCGGCCAGGGGCCCCTGGATCCAGGCGCGCAAGGGGGTCTCGAATCCGCGCTTCCTGCCGTCGAGCACCTCGGCGGGCAGGCGCGGGCGCAAGGCCTCGCGCAGCGCGTGCTTGCCCCGACCGCCGCTCACCTTGTCGCCCATGGGCAGGTGCACGAAGGCCTCGACGAAGCGGTGGTCGAGCAGGGGCACACGCACCTCCAGCGAGACCGCCATCGAGGCCCGGTCGGTCTTGGTGAGGATGCGCTCGGGGAGCCAGGTCTTGAAGTCCGCGTACTGGGCGCGGTAGAGCGAGTCGGCGTCACGCGGCCGGCGATAGTGTTCCTCGAAGGCGAGGAAGGGGTCGTGCTGCGCGAGGGCGTCGCGCAGCTCCGGGGCGAGGACCGCGCGCGCTTCTTCGAGCCCCACCTGGGTGAGGCTCGCGTAGTAGGCCCGCCCGGGCTCGCGACCGAGGTTCTGCAGGACGCTCTTGGCCCGCAACCAGCGCGGCGCCCAGGCCATCCGCGGCCAGGCCGCGCCCGCGGCGGCGAAGAGCGGACGGGCGGCGCCCGCGGCGCGACGCACGCGCTGCTCCGCGACGTCGAAGACGTAGCGCCGGTAGCCGGCGAAGACCTCGTCGCCGCCGTCCCCCGAGAGGGCCACGGTGACGTGCTCGCGCGCCATGCGCGAGACGAGCCAGGTCGGCACCGTCGAGGAGTCCGCCAGGGGCTCGTCGAAGAACCAAGGCAGGACTTCGATCGCGGCGGCGGGGTCCGGCCGCAGCACCTCGGTGTGGTGCACGAGCCCGATGCGCGCGGCGCTGCGGCGGGCCTGCTCCAGCTCGTCGTGACTGCGCTCCTCGAAGCCGACGCTGCAGGCCTGGACCGCCTCCCCGCTGGCGGCCGCCATGGCGCTCACGACGGCGGTGCTGTCGATCCCCCCCGAGAGGAAGGCCCCCAGTGGGACGTCGGCCACCAAGCGCTCGGCGACGGCGCGGTCGATGCCGGCGAGGATCTCTTCGGACGAAGCGGAGCCGCGCGGACCGTCGAGGGGCAGGTCCCAGTATCGCTCCGGACGCGGCCGCCGATCCCCGGGGCTCCAGAGGAGTCGCTGTCCGGCCTCCAGGCGCGAGAGCCCCTCCCAGGCGGTGAGCGGCCCCGAGCAGAAGCCCTGCACGAGGTAGTCGACCAGGGCCTCGCCGCGCATGCGTCGCGAGAGGCACCCGCTCGCCAGCACGGCCTTGGGCTCGCTGGCCCAGTACAGGCCGTCCTCCGTCGCGCACCAGTAGAGGGGCTTGATGCCGAGGCGATCGCGGGCGAGGAGAATGCGCGGCCGGCCCGGCTCACGGAAGTCCGCCACGGCGAGCGCGAACATCCCGACGAGGCGCTCGAGCATCGCGGCGCCCGTCTCCTCGTAGAGGTGCACCAGGCACTCGATGTCCGAGCTCGTCTCGAAGCGATGGCCGCCGGTCTCGAGCTCCTGACGCAGCTCGCGGAAGTTGTAGATCTCGCCGTTGCAGGTGACGGCGACGGTGCCCTCCTCGTTCCAGATCGGCTGGTGGCCCCCCTCGAGGTCGATGATCGAGAGGCGACGGAATCCCAGGCCGACGCCCTCGCGCTCCTCCAGGCCTTCGTCGTCCGGCCCGCGGTGCTCCAGGGTCGCCACCATGGCCCCCAGACGCTCGGGCTCCGGCGCCGCTCCCGGATCGTGCCGGGCGAATCCGCAGATGCCGCACATGGGCTCAGACGGCGGCGCCGGCCCCGCCGCGCTGGAAACCGCCGCGACGCGAGCGCCGGGCAAAGCCGGCGGCGGGGACGGCCCGCAGCTCGCCGCGCCGCCCCATCTCGAGCTTCGGGTAGAGGGAGGGGTCCAGCATGTGCTGCCGCGCGATCGTCGTGAAGGCCAGGATCAACGCCACCCAGTGATAGAAGAGGTCGAAGTGCGCGCGGTTGAGGAACACGCTGCCCAGCGTGAAGGTCGCCAACGACGCCTCGAACATCGTCGCGTAGTTCAGGATCCAGCTCGAGTGGTACCTCTGCTGCGCCATCGACCGGATCGCCCACAGGTCCAGGAAGCTGAGGGCGATCAGCGTCATGTAGAGCAGGAAGGTCGGCGTCCCGCACTCGGCCCAGATCTGCAGGTAGCTGTTGTGGGCCACGTGGGAGCCGTGCAGCTCGAGGTCCGAGTCCCTGCGGGCCGGGTCGTAGCGGTTGTAGTTGTCCTGGAAGTGCCCGAAGCCGACTCCGAAGACGGGGTTGCCCGCGATCATGACCCCGGCCACGCGCCAGGCGGCGAAGCGCGCCTGGGCCGAGCTGTCCTCCTCGTACTCGCCGATGGAGCTGATGCGGTCCGCGATCCCCTTGGGCATGAACATGATGCCCCCCAGGCCGATGATCCCCATCATCACGAGCCCCGCCAGGCGGTGACGCGAGCGCATGATCATCACGAAGATCCCGAGGCTCATCGCGAGGAAGCCCCCGCGCGAGCGGGTCATCAGGATCGTCATCATCGTCAGGGGCACGCACACGAGCAGCGGCCGGCGCAGGGCCTGACGACGCTCGGAGGTCCCCAGCATGACCATCATCGGGATGCCCATGCCGAGGGCGAGGGCGAAGTCGTTGTTGTCCCGCAACATCCCCCCCGGGCCCTGGATGATCTCCGCCCGCCCCAGCGTGAGGAAGCCCACCAGCCCCGACTTGAAGCCGAAGAAGGCGAAGGAGAGCGCGATCACCCACAGGATCATCCGCAGCCGCTCGCGGCTGTGGACCAGGCCCGTGGTGAAGAGGGCGATGACGACGATCTTCGTGAACTCGACGAAGCCCGGGAGGTCGTGCTTGTCGAAGCCCTCATTCTTGACGATCGAGATCCCGACCAGGGCCACGAGCACCATCATGATCGTGGTGCGCGTGTCCGAGATCATGAAGCGTCGCTCGCGGCTCGAGACGAAGAAGCCCGAGAAGGTGATGATCGCGATGTAGAACGACCAGCGGATCGTCCGCGCGAAGCCCCAGGTCAGGTCCTGCAGCCTCATGTAGGCGAGCAAGGAGAACACCAGGAGCCCCACGAAGGGCTTCCGGAAGCAGGTCGGCATGACCGCCAGCAGGATCAGGCTGACGAGGAGGTCCCGCATCCCTTTGCCCTGCTCCTCAGACGAAGAGCGCCCTGAACTCCTCGATCGAGTCGTTGAGGGCCGCGCCCAGGAGGTCCGGCTCCGTCGTCCAGGCCCAGGTGACGAAGAGGATCGAGCCGATCAACATCAGGGAGAGGGAGCCGACGACGAAGCGGCGCAGCCGGCGGCGACGCTTGTCGCGGCGCGTCACGATGGGCCCGATGACGCCCAGCACCGGGGCGACCATCACGCGGCTGATGTCGCTGGTGCTGCGGAAACAGCTCTTGCTGAACTCCATGGCGATCGAGGAGCCGAAGCCCACCGCCATGCCGAGCACGAGGCCGGCGGCGATGATGATGAAGGGGTTGGGCTCGGTCGGCTCCCCCGGTTCCTCGACCTCCTGGACGATCTGGAAGGGGTTGCCCGAGGGGCCGTAGACCACGTCGCGGCGCTGCTTCTTGCGCACCAGATCGACCTCGACCTCCTGCAGGGCCAGGGTGATGGCCTCGATGCGCTCGGAGTGGGCGCTGTCCTCCATGTAGGCCTCGTTCAGGCGCCGGAGGTCGCGCTTGTTGTCCTCGAGCGCCAGGCGCAGGGCGTTCTGCTCGGCGCTCATGCGGCCGATCTGGAGCTCGTACTCCTTGGCCAGGTTCTCGAGGCGCGTGTAGGCCGGATTGCGCTCGAACTCCTGGGAGACCTCGCTCGAGGTCTGCTGCATCTCGAGCCCGCGGATCTCCTCGTCGATCTGCTCGAGCTCGCGCTGGATCAGGCGGTAGCGCGGGTGCGCGGGCCGGATGCCGTCCAGCTGGTTCTCGAGGGTGCGCTGCCTCCCGCGCGCCGTCTCGATCTGAGCGGCGAAGGACTGACCCTCGATGATCTTGGTCTTCGGGATCTCGGGGTCCGTGTCGGCCAGCTGCTCCTGGACGACCGTCAGGGCCTCCCGCGCCGTCTGCAGCTCCAGGGTGACCTCGTCCATGCGGTCGAGGTTGTCCTCGAAGCGCACGACGTTGGCGTCCTCGATCCGCGCCTGGTTGGCCCCCGGGGTCGGCTGGGTCGGGGAGATCGTGTTCTCGCTACGCAGGTCCGTTCGCAGGCGCGTCTCCTTGGCGTAGTCCTTCTCGAGCTCGTTCCGCCGCTCGAGGAGCTTGCGGTACTCGAGGTCGTAGCGCTGTCGCTGGCGCTCGACGACCTGCTCGATCCAGGCCTGGCGCAGGGCCTTCAGGAACTCCTGGGCGTAGTCCTTGTCGACGTTGCGGTAGGAGATCGCCACGAAGGCCGAGCCCGCGTCCTTGCTGACTGGCGGCACCTGCACCGAGACGTCGGAGCGCACCTTCGAGCGGAAGTCGACCTTGTCGATGTTCGAGAGGGTCAGGTACTCGGGCCACTTGAGCTGCTCGAGGACTTCGGTGATGCGCTTGGGCGATTGGATCTGCTGGGGAGCGTTCTCCGCGATGCCCTGGGTCTGCGCTGCCGCCGCCTTGGCGCTGACGTCCCCCAGGAAGATCTCGCGCAGCTCGACCTGGGTCGTGACCAGGTACTTCTTGGGGATGACCACCCCCACCGCGATGCCCACCGAGAGGAAGGTCAGCGCCGGCAGGATGATCTGCCACTTCCTCCGCGTGAGGATCGCCAGGAACTCCTGGACTTGTCCCGGGGCGTCGATCTGGACGGCCATGCTGCCCCCTAGAAGATCGGGACCGTGTTGAAGTTGTTCCCCCTTCGATTCGCCCCGATGAAGCTGATGTTGGTGAGGGTGCGGACGGCGTCGCCCAGGCCCGCGAGCACCATCTTCACGGGGAACAGGAGGGTGTTGATGAAGTACCCGACCTGCGCCAGCATGGTCGGCGGCACGTAGATGATGTCCAGCTCCTTGACCTTGATGTTGTAGGTCGAGTCGCCGTGGGAAATCAGCTGCCCGATGTCCACCGGCACGATCAGCGGGTCGCGCGGGTCGGCTCGGATCAGGCGCACGCGCCCGAGGTTGGCCGTCTCGTCGTCGGGCACTGCGCCCATCACGGCTTCCCAGATCGTGAGGTCGCCCTCGAGGACCTGGCGCCCCTCCTGCTGCACCTCGCCGAAGATGTAGTAGTACTTGCCCGAGGCCGAGGCGATGCGGACCTTGATGTCGAGGAGGTCGTAGTACGGGCTGTACTTGTCCATCAGGAAGGCCTCGATCTCCGTGCGCGTCATGCCGGCGATGTTGACCGCTCCGATGACGGGCAGGAGGACCGACCCGTCGATCCCCACGCGCTCGTTCGCGCGCAGTTCCTCGGGCTGGTAGGTGTCGGTGACGACCAGGGTGTCCCCGATCGTGATGTAGTTCTCCTCCTCCGCGTTGCCCGTGTAGCTCTTCCCGAAGCCCGAGGTGTTGAGCAACTGCAGCACCCGCTTGTCGGGCTGCGTAGAGCAGCCCGCGAGCAGGGCCAGGAGCCCCACGAGGAGGAGCCGCAGTCGGGAGGAGGGATGGGTCATGCTCGGAGGGGGAGGCCGCACCCGACGGAGAGCGCAGGGGGCCTCCGCGTCGCGCTCGGGAGGGCCCGGGAGGACGTCGGAGGACTAGATCGGCTCATCCGCGCGGGGGGTTGACGCCTGCCTGGCGCCGTACTGGCGGCTGTAGTACTCCCTGTAGGCCCCACTCCTAAGCCCTTGCAACCATTCATCTTGTGACTGGTACCAGCGAATCGTGAGCGGGAGCGCCTGCTCGAAGGTGAAGCGCGGCTCCCAGCCCAGATCGCGCCGGATCTTGCTGGCGTCGATGGCGTAGCGCCGGTCGTGGCCGGGGCGGTCCTTGACGAAGGTGATCAGGCTCTCCGGCTTTCCGAGTTCCTTCAGAACGCCTTGGACGAGGTGCAAGTTGGGCATCTCGTTGTTGCCGCCGATGTTGAAGACCTCCCCCGGGGCGCCCCCCTCCAGGACGCACAGGATGGCCTCGCAGTGGTCGCGCACGTACAGCCAGTCGCGCACGTACATCCCGTCGCCGTAGATCGGCAGGGGCTTGTCCTCCTGGGCGTTGGCGATGACCAGCGGCAAGAGCTTCTCGGGGAACTGGTAGGGCCCGTAGTTGTTCGAGCAGCGCGTGATGCAGCCCGGGAAGCCGTGGGTCTGGAAGGCGGCGCGCACGAGCAGGTCGCTGCCGGTCTTGCTGGCGGAGTAGGGCGAATTGGGGGCGAGCGGCGTCTCCTCGGTGAAGAAGCCGGCCTCCCCGAGCGAGCCGTAGACCTCGTCCGTGGAGACGTGCACGAAGCGCGGCACGCCCGCGGCCCGGCAGGCGTCGAGGAGCACCTGGGTGCCGACGACGTTGGTGGTCACGAAGGGCAACCCCCCCTCGATCGAGCGGTCGACGTGGCTCTCGGCCGCCATGTGCACGACGCCCAGCCGCGCGGGGTCGCCGGCGACCTCCAGGGCCCGAGCCACGTCGGCGGCCTCGCGGATGTCCCCGTGGACGAAGCTGTAGTTCGGATTCTGCTCCTGCTCCCGCAGGTTCTCGAGGTTCCCGGCGTAGGTCAGGGCGTCGAGGTTCACGATGCGCCAGTCCGGCCGCAGCTCCGCCAGCATGTGGACGAAGTTCGAGCCGATGAAGCCCGCGCCGCCGGTGACGAGCACCGCGTCGAGGTCCTGGGCGTGGGGTCCGGGGGTCACCGCGGGGGTCATGGGATCAGTGGTCCTCGCTGCCGAGATAGGTCGAGAGGGCTTCCCGCCAGGTGGACAGGGGCCGCTTCCGGAGTTGGGTGAGCTTGCTGCAGTCGAGGACGCTGAAGGCCGGCCGCGGGGCGGGCCGGGGGAATTCCTCGGTGGAACAGGGCAAGACCTGGACGGTCTCGATCCCGCACAGAACAACGACCGCGCAGGCGAACTCGTACCAGGAGCAGGAGCCCTCGCAGGCGGCGTGGTAGGTCCCCGCCTCGCCCTGCCGCAGGACGTCCCACAGGGCCGGGGAGAGCTCCAGGGTCGAGGTGGGGGTCCCGACCTGGTCGGAGACCACCTTGAGCTCGTCGCGCTCCCGAGCCAGGCGCTCGATGGTCCGCGGGAAGTGCTTGCCGCGCGGCCCGTAGAGCCACTGGGTGCGCACGATGCGGGTGCCGCCCGGGTGACGCTCGGTGGCCTGGCGCTCTCCGTCGAGCTTGGTCCGACCGTAGACCGAGAGGGGCCGGGTGGGGTCGTCCTCGCGGTAGGGCCGCTCGCTCTGGCCGTCGAAGACGAAGTCGGTCGAGACGAGCACCAGGGGCACGCCCGCCTCGGCGCAGGCCCCCGCGAGGACGCCGCAGGCCTCCGCGTTGACCCGCTGGGCGAGCTCGGGCTCCTCCTCCGCCTGGTCCACGGCGGTGTAGGCCGCGCAGTGGATCACCCCGCTGAAGGGGCCGTGCTCGGCGAAGAGCGCAGCCACCTGCTCGACGTCGGCCAGGTCGACCCCCAGGGCCGCGACGCCGGGGGCCTCGACCAGGTCGGTGCCCAGGGCCGACTCCCCGTCGGGCATCGAGAGCAGCACCTGGCTCCCGAGCATGCCCGCGGCGCCCGTGACGAGCACGCGAGGCTGACGGCCGTCACTCGAGCCCTGCCTCGGTTCCTGGGAGCCCTGTCTCGATTCGCTCAAAGCCGGTTTGCTGTCGCGGGTACGGCGGGCGGTCGCTCAGTCGAGCTTGTTGGCACCCGAATCCGAGACGAGGCAGGCCGAGCGGTGCAGGGAATCGAAAGTTCCCGCGTCGGTCCACCAGCCCTCGAGCACCTCGAAGGTCATCGTGCCGTCCTGGATGTACCAGTTGTTGACGTCCGTGATCTCCAGCTCGCCCCGGTCGGAGGGCTCGAGGGTCTTGATCACGTCGAACACCCGGCCGTCGTACATGTAGATCCCGATCACGGCCAGGTTCGACTCGGGCTCCTCGGGCTTCTCGACGATGCGCGCGACCCGCTCCCCGTCGAGGGACGCCACGCCGAAGCGCTGCGGGTCGTGGACCTCCTTGAGCATGATCTTCGCGCCGCGCTCCTGCTCCCGGAAGTCCCCCACCGCCTTGCGGATGTTGCGCTCGATGAGGTTGTCGCCGAGGATCACGCAGATGGGGTCGCCGGCGGCCCAGTGCTCGCACAGGCCGAGGGCTTCGGCGATGCCCCCCTCTCCTTCCTGGTAGGTGTAGTTGAGGTGCTTCAGGCCGAAGTCGCTCCCGTTCCCGAGCAGGCTCAAGAAGTCGCCGGACTTCTTGCCCCCGGTGACGATCATGATGTCGTCGATGCCGGCGTTCACGAGGGCCTCGATCGGGTAGTAGATCATCGGCCGGTCGTAGACCGGCAAGAGGTGCTTGTTGGTGATCTTGGTCAGGGGGAACAGGCGCGTGCCCAGTCCCCCGGCGAGGATGATGCCCTTCATGCCATGCCCTTCGTTGCGGGGGGGTCGATTGGGGGTGAGGAGGTGCCCTGCGGCGGGCGGCGGAGGGGGTGCGGGCCGCGCGCGGGGCGAACAGGATATGTCCGCCTGCCCAGGGCCGCCAGGGGCCTATCGGGGCTGTTCCTCGTACCAGGCCAGGAAGCGCTCGAGCCCCTCGCGCACGAGGGTCCGCGGCGCATAACCGAGCCGCTCGCGCGCCTTCGAGATGTCGGCGTAGGTGACGATCACGTCACCGGGCTGCATCGGCTGGCGGTCCAGGGCCGGCTCCCGTCCACAGACCTGGCCGATCGCCTCGACGAGCTCGCTCAGGGAGGTCGTCTCCGACTCACCCAGGTTGTAGATCTCGTAGCCCTCGCAGCGGTCGATGGAGCGCAACACACCGTCGACGATGTCGTCGATGTAGGTGTAGTCGCGGCGCGTCGTGCCGTCGCCGTAGAAGGGGATCGGCTCCCCCGCCAAGGTCATCCGGACGAACTTGTGGATCGCCATCTCCGGGCGCTGCCGCGGTCCGTAGACCGTGAAGAAGCGCAAGCAGGTGATCGGGATGCCGTAGAGGTGGTGGTAAGTGAAGCAGTGCAGCTCGCCCGCGCGCTTGGTCGCGGCGTAGGGCGAGACCGGGTGGTGGATGTCGGCCCCCTCGCGGAAGGGCACGTCCTCGTTCGAGCCGTAGACGCTAGAGGAGGAGGCGAAGACCAGGCGCGTCCCCTCGCGCCGGCGCAGGGCCTCGAGCAGCACCAGCGTCCCGCGCACGTTGACGTCCTCGTAGTGCAGCGGGTCGAGGAGCGACGGACGCACGCCCGCCATGGCCCCCAGGTGCACGACCGTGTCGAAGCGCCCCTCCTCGAAGAGCCCGTCGACCAGCTCGGCGTCGCGAAAGTCCCCCTCGACGATCCGGGCCCCCTCGAGGCCCGCCGCGTTGCGGCGCTTGATCGCGGGGTCGTAGAAGTCGTTGAAGTTGTCCAACACCCACACCTCGTCCCCGCGCGCCAGCAGCGCATCGCAGAGGTGGGAGCCGATGAAGCCGGCGCCACCGGTGACGAGAAGGCGACTCATTCGACGGTCACGCTCTTGGCGAGGTTGCGGGGCTTGTCGATGTCGCAGCCGCGCAGGCGCGCGATCTCGTAGGAGAGCAGCTGTAGGGGGACGACGTTGAGGATCGGCGAGAGCCACTCGCCACAGTCCGGCACCTCGAGGGCCTCGTCCGCGAGGGCCAAGCTGCCGGGGTCCGAGCCGACGGCGATCACCGGGCCGCCGCGGGCGCGCACCTGCTCGATGTTGGAGCGCACCTTCTCCGCCACGCGCCCGTGGCCGGTGATGACCACCGTGCTCATCCAAGGCTCGATCATGGCGATCGGCCCGTGCTTCATCTCGCCGGCGGCGTAGCCCTCGGCGTGCATGTAGGAGATCTCCTTGAGCTTGAGCGCGCCCTCGAGGGCGATCGGGTAGTTCAATCCGCGCCCCAGGAAGAGGAAGCCCTTGACGGCCTGGTGCCGCTTGGCGACCTCGAGCACTCGGGCGCAGAACTCCGGAGCGAGCAGGCGCTCGAGCTGAGCCCGCAAGCCCCGCAGGTCCCCCACGAGCTCGCGCCCCCGCTCGGCGTCGAGGGTGCCGCGGGCCCGCCCGAGGCGCACCGCCAGCAGGTAGGCGGCAACGAGCTGGGCGACGAAGGCCTTGGTGCTCGCCACCCCGATCTCGGGACCGGCCTGGGTCAAGAGGGAGGCGTCGGACTCGCGCACCATCGTGCTGCCGGCCACGTTGCAGATGCAGGCCGCCCGGGCCCCCAGCTCCTTCGCCAGGCGCAAGGCGGCCAGGGTGTCGGCCGTCTCGCCGGACTGGGAGATCGCCAGGGCGAGGGTCCCCGGGCCGACCAGGGGCTCGCGGTAGCGGAACTCGCTCGCGAAGTCGAGGTCGACCGGCACACGCGCCAGCCCCTCGACGAGGTGCCGCGCCACCTGAGCCGCGTGCAGAGCCGTGCCGCAGGCAATTCCCTGGACGCGCTCGATCCCCGTCAGCTCGGCGTCGTCCCAACCGGGCTCGTCGAAGCGCGCGTCGCCGCTGGCCTCGTCGATGCGGTGGAAGGCGGTGCGGGCCACGACGTCGGGCTGCTCGTGGATCTCCTTGAGCATGTAGTGCGGCCAGGGCCCCTTGCCGACGGGGTCCGCCTCGCCCTCGACGCGCTGGCTCGGGCGCTCGAGCTCGCGACCCGCGGCGTCCCGCACGACGACGCCTTCTGGGCTGAGCTCGGCCACGTCCCCGTCCTCGAGGTAGACCACCTCGCGCGTGTGCGGGATGACCGCCAGGACGTCCGAGCCGAGCCAGGTCCCCTCGCGCGCGAGACCCACGAGCAGCGGGGGGCCCTGCCGGGCGCAGACGACCTCGGGCTGCTCGCCGCCGCGCAGCACCGCGATCGCGTAGTAGCCGCGAACCCGCCCGAGGGCGCGCGACACGGCCTCCGCCAGGGTCGAACCCTCGAGCTCGAGCCCGATCAGCTGGGTCAGGACCTCGGTGTCGGTGTCCGAGCGCAGCTCGACGCCGCGCGCGGCCAGCTCGGCACGCAGGTCGAGGTAGTTCTCGATGATCCCGTTGTGGACCACCGCCACCTGCTCGGCCGCGTCGGTGTGCGGGTGGGCGTTCTCGTCGGTCGGCGGACCGTGGGTCGCCCAGCGGGTGTGGCCGATGCCCGCGCGGGCGTCCGGGAAGGCGCGCTCCACGAGCACGCCCTCGAGGCCCTCGAGTCGCCCGGCCTTCTTGGCCACGCTCAGCCCGTCGGACGTCGCAACGGCGACGCCGGCGCTGTCGTAGCCGCGGTACTCGAGCACGCGCAGGCCCTCGACGATCCCTCGCAGGACCTGGCCTTCCTTCAGGATCGCTCCGACGATGCCGCACATGGGTCCGGGGGGTCCGCGCCTCAGGAAGCGGGCAGCTCGCCCGCGGCGACGAGGCGCTCGCGGAAGGACTCCAGGGCCTTCTTCAGGCCCTCGTGCAAGGGAACGACGGGCTCCCAGCCGAGCACGCGGCGCGCCTTCGTGATGTCCGGCTGGCGCACCTTCGGGTCGTCCTCGGGGAGCTCCTGGAAGACCAGCTCCGAGCCGGAGCCGGTGATCTCGATGACTGCCTTGGCGAACTCGAGGATCGTCATCTCGCTGGGGTTGCCGATGTTCGTCGGCTGGACCTCCTGCGAGTTGTAGAGGCGCCAGATGCCTTCGACCAGGTCGTCGACATAGCAGAAGGAGCGCGTCTGCGAGCCGTCGCCGAAGACGGTCAGAGGCTCCCCTTTCAGCGCCTGGGGCATGAAGGCCGGCAGCACCCGCCCGTCGTTGAGGCGCATGCGCGGTCCATAGGTGTTGAAGATACGCACGATGCGCGTCGAGATGCCGTGGTAGCGGTGATAGGCCATGGTGATGGCCTCGGCGAAGCGCTTGGCCTCGTCGTAGACGCCGCGCGGCCCGACGGGGTTGACGTTGCCCCAGTAATCCTCCGACTGCGGGTGCACCAGGGGGTCGCCGTAGCACTCCGAGGTCGAGGCGAGCAGGAAGCGGCTCTGCTTGGCGTGGGCCAGGCCCAGGGCCTTGTGGGTGCCGAGCGAGCCGACCTTGAGGGTCTGGATCGGCAGCTCGAGGTAGTCGATGGGGCTCGCCGGCGAGGCGAAGTGCAGCACTCCCTCGAGCGCCCCGGGGACGTGGATGTACTCGGTCACGTCCCGGTCCTCGAAGTGGAAGTCGCGCTGGCCGAAGAGGTGCTCGACGTTGGCGATGGCCCCCGTGATCAGGTTGTCCATGCAGACCACCTCGTAGCCCTCCGCCAGGAAGCGCTCGCAGAGGTGGCTGCCGAGGAAGCCGGCGCCGCCGGTGATCAGGACGCGGGGTTTCGTCATGGCTGGGATTCGTCGCCCGGGGAGTCCCCCTCGGGGGTGTCGGCGTCCGGAGCTGCGCCGGGATCGGGAGTCGGCGCGTCCTCAGCCGGGGCCTCGCCCTCCACGGGCTCGGCCGCGGCCGGCGTCCCGATCTCGGGCGCCTCCGCCGCTTCGGGGACCGGCCCGGGCTCGGGAGCTCGGCGCACGGCCGAGACGGGGCGATGCAGACCGAGGCCGGTGAGCTGGGCCACCTCCCCCTCGTCCAGGTGCAAGCGGATCCCGAGGCCCTCGATCTCGTGCTCCCCGGAGCCTTGGACTTGCAGGCCGTTCTCGAGCTCGGCGACGGCCACCTCGCCGTAGACCTTGAGGTCGAAGCCCGGCCCCGGATGGACCAGGGTCCCCGGCACCTCGGGAATCGGCGCGCCGCCGTCGTCGAGCAGCGGCAGGTCGACCGTCTCCCCCGGCCCGAGCAGGAAGACCTCGTTGCGGTAGGCGACCTCGCCGGGGACCTTGGTCTGGTTCTTGACCCGCAGGATCTCGAAGCGCTGGCGATCGATCAGCCAGGGTCCGGAGCTGGCCGTCAGGAGGGCGCCGCCGAGCAGCTCGATCTGGTCTCCCTCGTTGAGGTCGAGCACGGCGCGGTCCACCTCGCGAAACAGAAAGGTCGGCTCGCCGCGACTGGGAGAGCCGACGATGCCGGTGCAGTCGTCGTACATCACGACGGTCGTGCCGGTGGTCGGCCAGAGCACCTCGGCCCGGCCCCCCGGCGCGCAGAACACCCAGGCGCCGGAGTTCACCCGCCGGCGCTTGTCGAAGTAACGCAGCTGGATGGCCGCGTGCTGCCCCGGCGGCTTGAGCTGAACGGGGTCGGCCAGGCGGCGCACGATGACCTCCTCGGGCCCGGGCGGCCAGTTGCGCTCGACCCCCGGGGGCAGGGGGTCGACCGTGGCCTCCATCGGCTCGGGCCACTCCTGCGTCCGGAAAGCGGGCCAGCGCTGTCGGCCGGCGCAGGAGGCCGCCAGGAGGGCCGTGAGCGCGCCGAGGAAGACGTGCGGGCGGGGCAGGCGCATGGGCTCAGCTCGAACCGCCGAGGGCCCCACCGGCTCCGTAGTAACGCTCCATGAATCCCGTGTCGTGCTCCCCGGTCCGGAAGTCGGAGTGGGCCAGGATGGCCCGGTGGATCGGGATCGTGGTCTTGGGACCCGTGATCACGAACTCTCCCAGGGCGCGCTGCATGGTGCGGATGGCGTGCTCGCGCGTCGGCCGGTGCACGAGGAGCTTGCCGATCATCGAGTCGTAGTTCGGCGGAATTCGGTAGCCGCTGTAGCAGTGACTGTCGACCCGCACCCCCGGTCCCCCGGGCGGCACGAAGGACTCGATCAGCCCCGGCGAGGGGCGGAAGTCGTGGGCCGGGTCCTCGGCGTTGATGCGGCACTCGATGGCGTGCCCGCTGAAGCTGATGTCCTCCTGGGTGTAGCCCAGCTCCTCGCCGGCGGCGAGACGGATCTGCTCCTGGATCAGATCGATCCCCGTCACCAGCTCGGTGACCGTGTGCTCGACCTGGATGCGCGCGTTGACCTCGATGAAGTAGAAGGAGCCGTCCTTGTCGAGCAGGAACTCGACCGTCCCCGCATTGTGGTAACCCGCGTGCTTCACGAGCCGCACCGCCGCCTCGCCCATGGCCTGACGCTGGGAGTCGTCGATGGAGGGCGAGGGGGACTCCTCGATCAGCTTCTGGTGCCTGCGCTGGATCGAGCAGTCGCGCTCGCCCAGGTGCACGGCGTTGCCGTGCTGGTCGCCGAGCACCTGCACCTCGACGTGACGGGGGTTCTCGACGAACTTCTCGATGTAGACGGTCGAGTCCCCGAAGGCGGCCTGGGCCTCGTTGCGCGCGGCGTGCAGGCCGTGCAGGAGGCTGGGCTCGTTGCGCGCCACGCGCATCCCGCGGCCGCCGCCCCCGGCGGCCGCCTTCACGATCACGGGATAGCCGCACTCGGCGGCGATGCGCACGGCCTCGCGCTCGTCCTCGACGGCGCCCTCCGAGCCCGGCACGACCGGCACCTCGGCCTCGCGGGCCAGGCGCTTCGCGTGGTCCTTCGCCCCCAGGGCGGCGATCGTCTCGGGAGCGGGCCCGATGAAGTGGATCTTGCACTCGCGGCACACTTCGGCGAAGTGCGCGTTCTCCGACAGGAAGCCGTAGCCGGGGTGGATCGCCTCGACGTCCGCGACCTCCCCCGCGGAGATGATCGCGGGGATGTTCAGGTACGACTGCGCCCCGGGCGCGGGGCCGATGCAGATCGTCTCGTCCGCCTGGGCGAGGTAGAGGGCGTCCGCGTCCGCGGAGGAGTAGACGGCCACGGTCTCGATCCCGAGCTCACGGCAGGCACGGATGATGCGCTGGGCGATCTCGCCTCGATTGGCGACGAGGATTCGGCGAAACATCGGAGGCTGCGCGCGGCTAGCCCTTCTGGACCTGGAAGAGGGGCTGGCCGAACTCGACCGGCTCGCCGTCCCCCACCAGGATCTCGGTCACGACGCCGGAGATCTCGGCTTTGATCTCGTTCATGACCTTCATCGCTTCGACGATGCAGACCACCTTCTCGGCGTCGACGCGGGCGCCGACCTCGATGAAAGGGTCGGTGTCCGGAGAGGGAGAGCGGTAGAAGGTGCCGACCATCGGGCTGTCGATGGTCACGGTCCCGGCGGGGGCAGCCTCCGCCGCGGGCGCTGCCTGCGGGGCGGCGGCCGCCGCGGGGGCGGGGGCGGCTCCCCCCACGGTGCCGGGGAGCACCTGCAAGACGGGAGCCGCGGCCGGGGCGCCGGCGGCTTCACCGCGGCACAGGCGCAGCTCGAGGCCCTCCTCCTTGTCCTGGATCTCCAGCTCGCTGAGGCCCTCGCTGCTCATGATGCGAGCGAGTCGACGGATGAGTTTGGGGTCGAACATGCCGGGGTCGGCGCCTGGGCTGGGGTGGGATCGGGGGGGTCGGGGAGACGCCGCGGGACTTCTCGGCCGGGGACCGGACCCGCGAGTCGGCGGCCCAGCATAGCGGGCCTCGGCGACCGGGTCGCGAGCCGTTTCGCCCCGAAATCAGCCAAAAGGAGGCTGGGAAGCCTCCCAAACTCCCGATTTGCCGCCTGTCTTGCGCAGGAGCCGCATTCCCTCGACGACCGTTTCTCGGGCCACGGCCTTGGTCATGTCGTAGACGCAGAGGGCGGCCAGGGCGGCCCCGGTGAGGGCCTCCATCTCCACCCCGGTCTTGCCCCGGCAACGGGTGCGGCAGGTGACCCGCAGGCGGTCCTCCTCCCCGGGCCCCCCCAGCCGGGGCTCGAAGCGCAGCTCCACGTGCTCCAGGCCCAGGGGATGACACATCGGGATCAGCTCCCCGGTGCGCTTGGCGCCCTGGATGCCCGCAACGCGGGCCACCTCGAGGATCGGTCCCTTGGGGCCCCCCTCGGCCAGGAGCCCCTCCAGGAGGCCCGGAGGGAAGCGCAGCCAGGCCTCGGCCAGGGCCTCTCGGTCGCTCTCCTCCTTCTCCCCCACGTCGACCATGCGGGCCTCGGGGCCCCCCGAGCCGGCCCCGACGTGGCTGAGACCGTGGGCGCGGGGATCGGAAGGGTCGGGCTGGGCGGACTCGGGCATGGGGGCTGCGCAGGCGGAGGTCGGGAGCGGCAGGATCCGCGGTGGAACCGATGGCCGGGAGGGATGCTACCTGCGACGAGGGGACGGAGGCACCCTGGTGGCCACCGCTCGGCTCGTCCATATTCGTGGAGCGCGCGTCCCCTCGGGGGGCCGTCGCGGCGAATCCCGGGCCCCGGGGCCTTTTTCCGTTCACGAACAGGCCCGTCGAACCCCGAAACGTAGATTGGCGCCCCCTTCGCCCTCCCCCGCCGACGAGGCAAATATGATCGAGAACCGCAGCCTGGTCCCTTCGAATCGCAAGCTGGCCCTCTCCCTGTCGCCCCTGGCCCTCGTGGCCCTGGCCCTCTGGACTCCGTCGGCGATTGGCGCCGGAGCCATGCCGGGGGGCGCCCCGGCGGCCACCCCTCGTGGAGGGGTCCAGGAGCTGGCCGAGGTCCTGAACCGGCGCGCGGTGGCGGCCCGGGACCTCGACGTCGACGGGATCTGGGCCGAGGCGGCCTCCATCGGCGACCTGGTCGACGCGGACCCCGAGGTGGACCCCGGGCCGGCCATCGATCGCTTGCTCGAGAGCGACCCGGGGGAGCGGGCCGTCTTGCTGCTCACGGCGGTGCGCCTGGGCGGTGAGTCCCCCGACTTCGGACTCCTGATGGGCGCCCTGCGCCCGCTGCTCGCCTCCGGGGACCAGGAAATGCGCCGTGGCGCGGCCGAGCTCTTCGCCGACCCTGGCTTCGCCCACGCCGACATCGACGACCTGCGCGACGTGATCGAGGAGCTCCTGAATGGCGCCGAGGACATCGACAACGAGCCCGCGACACGCCTGGCCCTCGCGACGACGGCCCACGCCCAGGGCGGCGGCGCGGTGCAGCGCGACGCGCGCAAGGTGATGCTCGGCTTCCTCGAGTCGAGCTCCCCCGAGCTGCGCGGCGCCGGGGCCCTGGCCTTGGCCGAGATCGGCGACCTCGAGACGGCGCGGGTCGAGCTCGAGCGCCTGGCGCGCCAGCCCGGCGAGACCGGCCAGCTCGCGGAGAGCTTCCTGAAGAGCGAGGAGCTTCGCGGCTACTACGAGTCACGCTTGCGCGCCCAGCGCAAGCAGCTCGTCGACGCCCAGGAGAAGAGCGCGGAGGTGCCCGAGGACCTGGACGCCGTCGAGGCGATGATCGCCCTGATCCGCACGCGCCACATCGAAGGCGACATCGTCGCGCGCGACGAGCTGATCGAGGCCGCCCTGACCGGCATGCTCGAGAGCCTGGACCAGCACTCGACCTACATGAACGTCGAGCTCTTCGACAACTTCCAGCAGGACCTGCAGGGCGAGTACGGCGGCATCGGCGCCTACGTGGCCGTCGACCGCACCGACAACCTGTTCACGATCACGCAGCCGATCTACTCCGGCCCGGCCTACCGCGCCGACCTGCGCAGCGACGACAAGATCGTCCAGATCGACGACTGGCCGACCCACGACCACGGCATCAGCAAGGACCAGGACGAGATCATCCGGCGCCTGAAGGGCAAGCCCGGGACCTCCGTGAAGCTCTACATCTGGCGCCGGGGCATGGACCCGGTGCTGATCGAGCGGCCGACCGAGGACATGGCGGTCGAGGTCGAGCGCGCCCAGATCACGATCCCGACGGTCAAGGCGGACCTCCTGCCCGGCGGCGTCGGCCTGGTCGAGCTCTCGACCTTCAGCGGCGTGGCCTCCAAGGAGGTGCGGCGCAAGCTGGAGATGCTGATGGAGGAGGGCGCCCAGTCGATCGTCCTCGACCTGCGCGCGAACCCCGGCGGCCTCCTGAGCGAGGCGCGCAACGTGGCCAACCTCTTCCTGCCCAAGGGCGTCAACGTGGTCACGACCGAGAGCCGTCTCGAGGGCAACGAGGTGCTCAAGACCCGCAGGAGCCCGGTCGTCCCCGAGGACATGCCCGTGGTCGTCTTGGTCAACCGCTTCAGCGCCTCGGCCTCCGAGATCGTCTCCGGCGCCCTCCAGGACCACGGCCGCGCGACCCTCGTCGGCCAGCGCACCTTCGGCAAGGGCTCGGTCCAGAACCTGATCTCCCTGGGGCGGGACGACAAGTACCTCGACGAGAACCGCAACGGCAACCACGACAACTGGGAGCCCCTGGTCGAGGACTGGAACGAGAACGGGGAGTTCGACTACGCCCCGCGCGCCAAGCTGACGATCGCCCGCTACCTCCTGCCCTCGGGGCGCTCGATCCACCGCGAGCTCGACGAGGACGGCAACATCACCTCCCTCGGCGGCGTCTCCCCGGAGTTCGTCGTGCAGCCCAAGCGCTACGAGGCCTGGCGCCTCGAGGCCATGTACGACCTGCGCGGCGAGCGCACCGTCCGCGAGTGGGTGGCCGACCGCTGGGAAGCCAACAAGGAGCTCTTCGTCCAGCTCGCCTACACCGACGGCAAGGACCCCGAGCGCTACCCGGGCTTCGAGGAGCTCTACGCGGGCCTCGAGACGCCGCTCTCGCGGGAGGACGTCCGCTTCCTCCTGCGCACCGAGCTCCGCCGGCGCGCCCAGGACGAGCGCGGCTCGGCCTTCCCCCGCGGTGACTTCGAGGAGGACCTCCAGCTCCAGAAGGCCATCGACGTGGTCCTGGAGGAGCGCGGCGTCGAGAGCGACTCGATCGCCGAGTACCGCGACACCTTCACGGTCGGCGAGGACCTCACGGGCCGCGAGGTGGCCACGATCGGGGACACCGGCAGCGCCGGCCGACGAAACCTGGACGAGGCCCTCTCGCTGATCGCGGAGGCTCGCCAGGAGCGGCGATCCCTCTCCCAGAAGCAGCTCGACGAGCTGCAGGAGATCCTCTCGCGCCTGGACAAGTGAGGCGCGTGGCGGCCCACGGCCGCCTTACCCGTCCTCGTCCGCGAAGCGGGCGAGGGCGGGGAGCACGAACTCGCGGAACAGGATGACGAGGGCCGAGGTCACCGGCAGCGCGAGCAAGGCGCCGAACATGCCGAAGGCCGCGGCGCCCGCGAAGATCGAGAGCAGCACGACCACCGGGTGCAGGCCCAGGCTCGTGCCCAGGATCTTCGGCACGAGGTAGTAGCCCTCCAGCACCTCCGCCAGGCCGTAGACGAGGCCCGTGCGCCACAGGGCGCCGAAGAGCTCCATCTCGACGAAGCGGCCCTCCGCGCTCTGCTGCAGGGCGAGCACGAAGGCGGTCAGGAAGCCGAGCATGGGCCCCGCGAAGGGCACGAGGGCCAGGAAGCCCGAGGCCATGCCGACCAGGAGCGAGTACTTCACGCCCAGGAGCGCGAGGCCGAGGGAGATCGTCGCCCCCTTGATCAGGCAGACCGTCAGCCGGCCGCGGAAGAAGCTCGAGATCACTTCGCCGATCTGCCCCCCCACGCGGGAGACGTGCTCGCGGTGGCGCTTGGGCAGGTAGCGCCGCAAGAATCCGTGGATACGCTCGAGCTCGAAGAGCAGGAAGTAGGCGTAGATCGGCAGGAGCACGATGAAGGAGACGAGGGCCATCACCGAGCCGAAGATCCGCCACAGGGGTTGGCCGACCGACCGCACGACCGCGCCCTGCCCCTCGGGGTCCTCCTCGACGCGCTCGACGTACTCCTCGTGCAGCTCCGCGACGATGCCGCGGGCGCTGGGGATCTCCTCCTCCATCGTCAGACCGGCGGCGTCCGACAGCCAGCGCACCCCCTCCTCGTGCTCAGCGAGGAAGGAGTCGATCTTCGCGATCTGCCGGTCGCGCCACTCGACGGTGGCGATCTCCTGGGAGTACTGCACCGCCTGAACGCCGATGGCCAGGCTCACGCCGACGCCCAGCACCGCGGCCGTGAGGAAGATCGTGTTGACCGCCCGCGCCCGCGACCAGCCGTGCTTCTGCAGACGCAGCACGAAGGGGTGCAGCACGAAGGCCAGGAAGTAGCCCGCGATCAGCGGGTTCAGCACCGGCCGGATGGACCAGGCGAACCAGAGCAGGAGCAGCCCGATGACCGCCAGCAGCCAGTTGCGGCGGACCGGTGAGATCGAGACGAGCAAGGCCCGTGAGCTACGCGGTGCCGCCGGCGGGCGCGGGCCCGATCTCCGCGGGTAGCCGGATCTCGTAGCCCTCGACGAAGAACTCGTCGAAGTCGAAGCCCTCGCGGAAGTCGTCGATCGAGTCGCTGTCGCGGCGGTTCAGGAGGCCCTCGCCGACGAGCAGGAAGACGATGTTGCCCCAGTCGAGGGTGCTCCGGACGCCCCAGGTGCGCCAGACGTGGGCCGCCAGGGGACCGAAGAGGCGCCGCGCCTCCTCGCGCAGGCCGACGAGCAGCTGCTGCCCGCTGATGTGGCGCTCGCTGCCCTGGGCCTCGGCGCGGCCCGCGAGGCGCACGGCGGGCTCGAGGGACTCGAACAAGAAGGCGAAGGCGTCCGGCGAGTAGCGGCCGTCGTCGAGGGCCAGCTTGCGGACCAGCTTGCGGAGGTTGCGCATGGTTCGGTCGGCTCGTCGCGAGCCGGATCAGCTCCGGGGCAGGACCATCAACCCCGAGCGGTATCTTGCATCCCGGACAGGGCCAGGAAGGCGCGGTCGAGGATGCCCTGGGGAGGTAGATTCAACTCCACTTCGCCGCACAGCGCCACTACCTCCCGCAGGGCGGCCTCCCAGCGCGTTCCGCGCGCGGGAGCGTCCTCCGCCAGGTCGGCGTGGGCGAGCCCGTCGGACGGGTCGTCGGCGGCGCGCCGCAGGCCGTCGCGCAGGATGGAGACGACCAGCTCGAGGCTCGAGCGCGCGCGGGCGCGCGCCCGGGCCGCCGGCGTCTCGCCCGGCAGCTCCCCGGGGAGCTCGAGCACCTCGGCCGAGGCGCGCAGCGGGTCGAGCTCTCCGCGCAGGACGCGGGCGATCCGCTCGCGCACCTCCGGCGCGCCCTCGCGGGCCATGTCCAAGGCGCGCCCCGGGGAGCCCGCACACCAAGTGACGAGCCGCTCGATCTCGGCCTCCGCTCGCCCCGCCTCGCGCAGCACCGCCAAGGCGTCCTCCCGCGCGAGGGGCTCGAAGCGCACGCGAACGCAGCGGCTGCGCACGGTCTCGAGCAGGAGGTCGGGGCGTGAGCTCTCGACCACGAGCAAGGCGCCCTCGCCCGGCTCCTCGAGGGTCTTGAGCAGGGCGTTCTGGGCTTGCGGGGTGGCGCGCTCGAGCTCGCGCAAGAGCAGCACGCGCGCGCCCCCCTCCATCGCACGGAGCGCGAAGAAGTCGCAGGCCGCCGCGCCGCCGCCCTCGCGGGCCGCGACGTGCTCGACCTGGATCGTCTCCTTGTCGAGCTCGTTCGGGTCGAGCACGAAGAGGTCGGGGTGGGTCCCCGCGGCGCAGCGCTTGCAACCGCCGCACTCCCCGCATGGGCCGAGCTCGATGACCTCGTCCCCACGCTCGCAGAAGAGCCCCTGGGCGAACCAGCGCGCCGCGAGGAACTTGCCGATCCCCGCCGGGCCCTCGAAGAGCAGCGCGTGAGGCAGCCGCCCGCGCGCGCGAGCCCGCCACAGGCCGGCCACGGTCTCGCGGTGGCCGCGGGGCTCAGCGATCGCGGACACGCTCCACCTCCCGCAGCAACGCTGCGTGGACCTCGTCCGCTTCGCCACTCGCGTCCACCAGGACGGCGCGCGGATCGCGCTCCGCCCAGCGCCGGTAGCCCTCCGCCACGCGCGCCTGGAAGGCCGCGCCCTTGTCCTCGATCCGGTCCCCCGCCGCGCCGCGGCGGGCGGCGGCCAGCTCGACGGGCAGGTCGAGCAGGACGACGAGGTCGGGCGCCGGCGCCCCGGCCCAGCCGTCCAGCAGGTCGAGCACCTCCCCCTCGTCGAGCTCTCCGGCGACCGCCTGGTAGGCGTAGGTCGAAGGGTTGAAGCGCTCGCAGACGACCGTCCGCCCCGCCGCCAGGGCCGGAGCCACCCGCTCCTCCAGGAGCTGTCGCCGCGCGGCGGCGAAGAGCAGGGTCTCCACCGCGGGCGGGATCTCGAGCTCGCGCGAGAGGAGCAGCTCCCGCAGGCCCTCCCCGAGCGCCGTGCTGCCCGGCTCGCGCAGGCGCAGCTCGGGCTCGACCCCGAGGGCGTCCGCGAGCCGCGCGGCCTGGGTGCTCTTCCCGCAGCCGTCGATGCCGTCGACCACGACGAAGAGTCCGCGGCCCGCGCTCTCGCCCTCGTCCGTTTCCGACTCCGCCATCCGGGCATGATAGGCCATCCCCTCCCCGCGCCGACGCGCCTTTCCCGCGCCCGGCCCCTCCGCTAGACTCCGCCACGATCGGTCGAGCACCCCGTGAGCGAGCCCATGACACGCACCGAGCGCATCAAGGCGCGCTACTTCGACGAGGAGGACCACCCCTACCGGCACCTCGAGCGGGCGATCGAGGCTCGGCTCCGCCCTGGGTTCACGGTCCTCGAGGCCGGTTGCGGGCGCCGAGCCGAGGTCCTCTCGAAGTTCCGCGGCCGCGCGGCGCGCCTGATCGGGGTCGACCCGGTCGAGTTCCAGCTCGAGGAGGGCCTGGAGGACATCGAGCTCGTGCGCGGGGACATCGCGAACACCAGCCTGCCCTCCAACTCGGTCGACCTCTGCATCTCGCGCGCCTTGATGGAGCACCTCCCCGAGCCGCGCGCCGCCTTCGCGGAGATCCACCGCGTGCTCAAGCCCGGCGGACACTACGTCTACCTCGTGCCCAACCTCGGCGACTACGGCTCTCTGGTCGCCCTCTTCACCCCCAACGGCCTCCACCCGCGCATCGTGAAGCTGGTCGAGGGACGCGACGTGCAGGACACCTTCCCCGCCTACTTCCGCTGCTCGACCCGCGGCTCGATCCAGAAGTACGCGGACAGTACGGGCCTCGAGCTGGTGAGCTGCGAGTACCTCGGCCAGTACCCGGCCTACCTGCAGTTCAACTCCTACCTCTTCCAGCTCGCGACTTACTACGAGAAGCTCATCTCGAAGGTCGACGCCCTGCGCTTCCTGAGGGGGTGGTTGCTCGTGGACTTGCGCAAGCGCGAAGGGAGTTCCGCAGACGAGAAACAGGAGCCCAGGAAGCCAGGAAACCAGGAAGCTTGAATAGGGCCGATTCGCAACCGCAGACGAAGAGAACCGCTGTCAGTCGATACCAGACCAAACACCACCGGAGCCCCTTCGGAGCTGAGCTCGTGTCAACAGGTGTGGAAACTCGGATCAGGCGACCTCGCTCCGGGGCATGGGTTTGGGGATTCCGTTCTCGTATTCCTGGCCGGCCGCGACGTCCTCGAGCAGGTAGGCGGC